>Ga0172368_10000079_pt1 | contig 121333 bp, 92 predicted proteins | sample Lak11m_FD_114540 | JGI IMG/M metagenome (GOLD analysis project Ga0172368, IMG submission 114540) | Freshwater microbial communities from Kabuno Bay, South-Kivu, Congo - kab_022012_11m | ecosystem: Environmental > Aquatic > Freshwater > Lake | place: Democratic Republic of the Congo: South-Kivu...
TCCCACTTGCTGTTTTATTTTTGTTGTAAAGATATGAATTGAATATTCAAGATTTGATTTTCTGGTGTCGTTTTAAACTATATTTAAAGATTGTTGATGCTTTAAATTTTGTTGAATAATATTGTGGTGTAGATGCAATCTACACCCAGACGAAGATTATACAAAGTAAAAACAAAGCCAGGAAATATTTTTTTCTCATAATCAGGATGTTAAAGACTTTTAATGAACAAAGATAAAAAATTTCTTAATCTGAACATACACAATGAAATTAAAATGTTTTAAATACCTTTATTATGCTTAGTTAGAAACGATAAGCAGATAGAACCTGAAGAGTTGATGAAAAAATAAATACATGTTTGGCTCAATAACATTTAGATTTGTCCTGTCAAAATATGTTTTCAGATTTGCAAAAATTCTATTCAGATAAAATTGAAGCAGGGCTTGATGAAGCAGGGCGTGGATGTCTGGCAGGGCCGGTTGTAGCTGCCGCAGTAATTCTACCTGCTGACTTTGAACATCCTTTGATCAGAGACTCAAAACAGTTATCAGCTCATCAGCGCGAAAAGGCTGCAAACATTATTCTTGAAAATGCAGTTAGTCATGGTTTAGGGGTTGTTGACCATCAGATTATTGACAAAATAAATATTTTAAATGCTGCTTTTAAAGCAATGAACATTGCTGTTAATCAATTGAAATGTACACCTGAACTTTTATTGATAGATGGAAACAGATTTATTAACGAAAGCAATATTCCTTTTAAATGTATTGTTAAAGGCGATTCTGTTTACTATTCTATTGCTGCTGCTTCTATTCTGGCAAAAACATTTAGAGACGAACTTATACTAAAACTGGACAAGGAATTTCCTGTTTATGGCTGGAAAAGAAATAAAGCGTATGCCACTGAAGAACACAGAAAAGCGATTATACAGCACGGATTGTCACCATATCACAGAAAATCATTTTCTTTTCAGATGAAGTTTGAGTTTTAATTTGAAGAATTATTTTAATATCAATTTCTGATTGAAGTATTTTTCCACATTTACAATATAGACACCCTTTTCAAATCCTGACAAATCTATATTTTTCCCGGATGTAAAATTAAAATCACTGAAAATGCAGTTACCAAGCAAATCATAAATTTCCACCTCTATTGCTTCAGCTTTTTGAGCGGTGATAGTTAATATTCCTGATGTTGGGTTTGGAAATACCCAAAAAACGGAAGAATGAAAGTCTTTTATTCCTGTTGATATTTTTGTTCCTTCAATAAAAATATCATCTATTTTGGAAATTCCGTTTGATGCAACAACTGCTCCGGCAGAGCTTGTATCAGAAGTCATTATCCAGCGTATATATAAGGTGTCTTTATCATTGCATTCTGACGGAAGCTGTAACCTTGTTAAAACACCTGTCGTCCAGTCGTTTACAACTTTAATTTTTGAATTCTCAACATCAATCCAGTTGCTTGTAAAACCAACACTGTACTGAACTTTAAAATCCCTGGGGCCCGGATTGTTACCTCCTGATTGCTGTGCTGAGGATAAAAGAATATTTTTATAATTCTTTGTGGTAAACATTATTTGCCAGTATTTTACATCTTTACCAGCATCCCAGCCTGTTGCCTGAGCACTTTTTGTTGAATTTCCATTCTTTGAAAAATCTATGGCAGAGGTACCATTAGATGAAAATGTTTTGGTAAATGGTGATGATATGCCCTGATCAGCAACTGCATCAGCTGAACTGCCTGTTGGAAATGTCCATCCTGCTATGGTTGTTTGTGCATAATTAACAACTACCAAAGTGCATAAAAATGTCAATGTAAGTAAAATCTTGTTCATACAACATTATTTTAATGGTTAATAAACTTATATCCTGCTGAAATCATCATAAATCTGCCAGGAGATAATTGCCCTTTTGTATCAATAAAACGGTTATTAAAAATATCCTGAACAGAAAGTGAAATATTCCACTTTTCTTTAAATATTCTGGAAAATTTAACATCAAAAGAAAGTCTGGCCGGAGCGAAAGTGATGTTCTCATCATCACTCCATTGTTTATCTCTGAATTGAAAGCTTAACAATGTATTAAAAAACCTGTTTCTCCATAATATTCCTGAATACAGTATATTCGGAGCAACCTCCATCAGATATTTACCGGTTAAATCCTTACCAATCGATGTATCAATGGCGTAATGTGATATTACAGAATGATTATATGCATAATTAACAAGTATATCAATGTTTGTACTGACCAGCCATCTTATACTTAATTCTGTTCCAAAGATGCTTACTTCCCCTATATTTTGTCTTTGCAATACAGGTTTCAAATTATCACCACCGGTATAAACCGAGTCACCATTATTAACAAAATATTGAAAATCGTGGCCAACTGAATAATAGAATGAGTGTTCAATTTTTAATGAAGGTGTTGCGTCCCAATGATATCCAAATTCCATATTACTGAGTTTTTCAGGTTTCAACTGAGGATTTGCCATTTTAAAACCCTTTGTAATATTACCATTTTTGCACATATCATCTAATGTAGGTGGCCTGAATCCTTTTCCATAGGCCAGATAAAAATTTAGATTATTCTTGGCAAAATATTTAAGAGCAGATTTAAAACTAATAGCTTGCCATTGTTCGTTGTTGTGCTGTGATGGATAATTAACCATAAATTCTGAAAATGTTGATGGTTCGGTAATACTGAAAGAACCCTTCCGGAAAAAGGATTGGTCGAAACGGATACCTGTGTTAAACGAAAGCTTGTTTTTCAGAAATTTTAGATGATAGTCAGTAAATATGGCAAAATTTATCATCTTGCCTTTGTTTGTGAGTATATCGGAAGAGGTGAAATAAATGTCAGATGCATTCACACTTCCCTGTTTTAAATCGATACCCGAAATTATGCTCTGGTTCTGTTTAAATTCATTTAAAAATGTAAGAAATATCCCTTCATCGATTCTTTTTGAATCTGTATGATAAAAAGTATATTTATTATTTTTTTTAACACTTAAACTTTCGCTTTGCCTGAAGTAATTTTCAAAGGTATAAAATGCGTTAAGGAAAACTTTTATTTTGTTGATATTTCCATGGTATGTCAGACGGGAAGCACTGGTTGTATATTTATAATATCCTCCCTCTTCTTCAAAAACCCTGAAGCCATCGCTTCGTTTGTCATCGTAAAATGTCTGTTCTATTTCAATATAGCTGTTTTCTTTTAAGATATATCCCAGCTTTAATGAAGCCTCTGTTTCCCAAATAGCGGCATTAATATCCAAACTGTCACGCAAACTATCGGGTTGTAATACATATCCATTTCCTGATTTAAAAAAGCCTGAGAGATTATAATATATTTTTGATTGTGAAGAAAAAAGGCCACCAAATTGAGAATTGACACCATAAGTACCATAGGTGCCACCAAAGAGCCTGATTCCACCTTGTGTTGTATTATTGGTGCGTTGGGTAATGATATTAACAACACCAGACATTGCATTTCCACCATAAACAGTTGAGTTTGGACCCTTTATCACTTCAATTTTTTCAATAAAGTCGGGGTTTATCCTGTTCCAGTTGACTCCACCACCATCAGCTTTATTTAAAGGCACACCATCAAGCAAAATCAGGGAACGGTTAGCGCTCCCCAGTCCACGCATACTGATACTGGAATTTTTTGAAAAAACACCAATGTCACGGTCAATATTAACTCCCGGAATCAATCGTAGTATCTCATCTGTATTATTTACCGGTAAAGCACTGATGTAATCTGAGGAAATGCTGGATACTCCGGCAGGAATCAAAAGTGACCTAAATAAAGTACGATTTGCAGTAATAAAAACCTCAGGCAGGGTTTCAGGAGTAGTGGTCAGATAAAATTCAACGTAATTTTTTGGGCCCGATAAGTCAAGTTCTTTTATCAGACGGGCATATCCAATAAATGAAATTTTTATTTTTACTGTATTGCCTTCCGGTAATTGTAAGAAAAAGTATCCTGTATCGTTAGTAATTGTTTTTACAGCAGAATTTAATATTTGAATTTGAGCTCCTGCAAGTGCCCGTTTGCTTTTTAAATCAGTAACCTTACCTGAAATATAATTCTGTGAAAACACGAATACTGGAACATATACCAAAAAAATAATAATCAGGATAAGCTTACTCATATCATAGCAGTGATTTATTAAATTCACTAAAGGCATTGTTTATCAATCCATCCAGATTTTTATGTAAATTATCAAAGGCAGCAACCAGTTTTTCACCATCCCTGGTCAAAACAGTACTTCCTCCACTTGCTCCTCCCCTGGTTTTCTGCATAATTTTAAACCCTAATTTAATTTCAATATCTTTAAGTTTATTCCATGTTTTTCTATAGCTATAACCTTTTTTATCAACAGCAGCCATTAGTGAGCCTTCTTCTCTGATCAGCTTTAGCAATTCCCACTTACCATCACCCAATATTCCTTTACCATCTGCTGTTTCGAGCCAAATCTTAAATTTTAATACATATTTTGCATCCATATTATTCCTGAATTTTAATTTCTAATGAAATATCACCTTCTTCCTTTCCATTCACTGATTTTACTTTTATTAATCCTTTTCTTTTATCAACACCTTGAAAGGAAACTATCATATTTGGTTTAAGATACTTTGCCTTTTTCTTTGCATTAACTACATCATAGGCAGTAATAAGCAAGCTATCGTTTGTGGCTTGATTAAAATCTGAGGGCGTCAATAAAGTGATTAAATAACGGGTTTCGTTTTTTATTGTCCAGTTTGAAATGCTATATGTTCCGGTAAAAATAGAGGGAACATCTGTTTCTGCCGGTGAAGCTAAAGTGCTTTCATATTGACCATAATAATATACAAGGTCAATCATGTTCTGATGATTAAAGGCATCATAAAGGTTGAAAATAATGCTATCTGAGAAATTTAAAAAACTCCCCTTTCCTACATTATTCTGAGCACCTAATGTTACCTGATAGGTTTTTATAGATGAAAATTTTCCACCTGATGCTCTGAATAGTGTCAGACAGATGCTATCTTTCATTCTGAACTTATCCATGACCTTAAACACCCAGATTTCAGTATCTGCAACACTTTTTTCAATGTAACAAGTATAAAATAGTTCTTTACAATGTAAACCTGAGTCAAGAACAATCTGCCTTCCATTGGTAAACCTGCTGACATTCAGGTAGGTAAGTGCTCCTTCAGCTTTAACAGCTTTAACCATTACTTTTACTTTATCACCTGTCATCAGACTTGTATCTGTAAAAAGACAACCCTTTGCTTTGATAAAAGAAATTTCAGGTTCAGGATAAATTTTTGGTTCATCGCATGAGAACATTATATTCAATATGAAAAGGTAACTTAATATTCGATATGTAAAATTAAACATATCGATAGACAAATGAGATCTAAAGTTTGTTATCATTTCTGAATACTACTGTTTTAAAGCTTTATTGAAAATCAATACTGCAAGAGCTGAACCTGCTACTCCAAAAACAAAATGAGTAGTTAAAGGATACAACAGACCATTTGATAATGAATGATAGTGAAAAGAAAAAAAACCTGCCAAAATAAGACGAAGAATTGGAATACATGCCCATGAAAGACCTCCGGCTAAAATGACGAAATAGTAATTATACTTACTTTTCTCGGCCAATTTGAATAAAACATCCATAATAAAACCCATCAAGAGATAAATAAACGACATATAAGGGTCCTCAAAACCAAGGAAGTTGAACATCAGCATCCCTGATGCACCCAGGCAACTCACACTGGTAGCAAATCGGTAATGTGAAACCAATCGGCCTGAGACAAGTAACAACATAAAAACAAGTCCGAATTTTCCAGGGAGTTGCAAAGGAATACGCATGCGGTCATGTAAAGTGATGGCAAACATACCTAACAGAAACAAAAATATTACTTCTGCCAGTTCAAACTGCCATTTATTCTGTAAGCTTTTTGATAAGGTCTTTTGAAACAGTTTTCCAGAAATATTGTCCATCAACAATTTGTTTTTCAACAAGCAAAGTTATTAGATTGTTTTTATTTATCGGGCGACAAAAATCACCTATTTCTATCATTTCTTCATCACCGCAAAAGTAGCCGTAAATATCAGTGCAACAGTCAATTTTTATCATTTCTTTTAATTGGCCGACAGTGTAATATCCATTAAGATCACGAAGCAAAGGCAACCAAAGTGTGCGGCCATCATTACCACCTGCACGTAAACCAACAGCAGCCAATGAACCAATGACACCTAATTTTTGTCCACATAAACCTTCCAGATAAATATTAGATTTCTGTGCTAAGAAATATGCCTCTTCGGCTTCAATGATTTGCTTTTTAGCTCTTTCTCCATAGGTAATAATCTCAGGTATTATTTTATCCTTTTCAGCGATACAAAGGCCGCTATCAGCTCCTTCCGCACTTTCTTGTAACAAAAAATCTCTGCAAAAATTAGCTATTTTAACAATATCAGCTTTTTGTGACAATAACAAACTGGCAGAACTATTGTGTGATGTATAAGGTATTCGTTCATCTACCAGCAATTGATGCCTTGTAACCTGTTTCAAATCTGCCAGCCCTGACTCAGACAGCAATATACCCAACTGCCTTGCTCTGTAACCAGTACCACGACTATCATGGTTATCAGTGTCATCAATGCCAATAAAAATTATCATAATAAGCGAATTGGCAAATTTAACATATCAAATCAAAATGATAGCTTGAAAATCAAAAGTACATTGTATAGGTTATTTTTTGACAATACTCATAAAGCATTAAATAGAATGATACTTTTATCCAATGCTCTCAGAATAACAACAATCTGATAATTTAGTGTTTGTTAATAAAATTATTGAAAGACAGGTAAATGAACTTATATTGGTATCATATCAATTTACAAAGTGATTTAATTGAAGTAAAAATTATTGGTTCAGAAAGCAACAATAAGGATTAAGAAGATAAGCGAAGAAGTGCAAATTATCTGATTTTACTTTCAAATAATTAATTTCAGCCTTGTCAGTGCATTAATTTATAAAATTTTTTATTTTTGCAGCGAATAAAAATATAGGTAAATAAAGAAAATTTAAGCTAAATAACATGCCTGCCAAGTTTAATCCCATAAAAATTTTTGCTGGTCAAGCATCAAAAGCATTAGGTTCACAAATATCAGAATGCTTTGGGACAACACTTGGAAATATGAGCATATTGAAATTTAAGGATGGAGAAATACAACCCAGCTTTGATGAGTCAATACGCGGCTGTGATGTGTTTCTGATTCAGTCAACCTACGCTCCGGCAGAACATATTCTTGAGTTGTTGTTGATGATAGATGCTGCCAAACGCGCTTCAGCACATTACATTAATGTTGTTATACCTTATTATGGTTATGCCAGGCAAGACAGGAAAGACAAACCAAGAGTAAGTATTGGAGCAAAACTTATTGCCGACCTGATTTATACTGCCGGTGCTGAGTGGGTGATGACAATGGACCTTCATGCTGCACAAATTCAGGGGTTTTTCCCAATTCCTGTAGTTCATCTTGACTCGTCTGTGCTTTTTGTTCCATATATCAGAAACCTTGACCTGAACGACCTTGTTATAGCATCACCCGATATAGGTGGTACAAAAAGAGCGAGAGAATTTGCAAGTCTTTTAGGATGTGATATAGTGATTTGTGATAAACACAGAAAAAAGGCCAATGAAGTTGAGGAAATACGTATTATCGGAAGCGTAAAAGGGAAAAACGTGATTATTGTCGATGATATTATTGATACTGGTAATACTTTGGTTAAAGCTGCTGAGGTGATGTCGAATGATGGTGCAAAAAGTATCAGGGCCTTTGCTACTCATCCTATATTGTCCGATAATGCTGGCGAAAAACTTAATAAATCTATATTGGAAGAAGTTGTTGTTTGTGATACATTACCTGTGTCGAATCCAGGTTCAAAAATTACTGTTTTACCAACAGCAGGTCTTTTTGCAAAGGCAATACATCAAGTATATGAACATGAGTCAATAAGTTCGTTATTTGAAATGCCATTATCTTTTCAAAAACAAATAAAATTTAAATAATAGCAGATTATGAAACAATTTGAGTTGTACGGGAAATTAAGAGAGAAATCTACTAAAGGTGCTTTAAACCAGTTGAAAGCACAGGGTTTGATCCCTGGTGTTATTTATGGAGGTGAAGAAAATAAATATGTTTATTTTTTCATTAATGATTTGAAGAAATTGCTTTATACCGATGATGTTTATTTTATTCATGCAAATATTGAAAACCAAAAGTTAAATGTTGTTGTTAAAGACGTCCAGTACCATCCACTAAGTGATGAACCAATACATATTGACCTTCTTGAAGTTAATGACGAAAAAGAAATAAAAATACAATATCCCATACATTTTACAGGGACACCTGAAGGAACAAAGCAAGGAGGTAAAATTCAGAAAAAGAAAAGAGCACTTTTTCTTAAAGGGACCATTAAAAATTTGCCAGATATTTTAAAAGTTGACATTTCACATCTTAATGTAGGAGAAACATTAAAGGTAAAAGATGTCAAATTTGAAGGTGTTGAAATTATTGAGAACGGTAGTACTCCATTATTATCTGTTGTACGTTCACGTGTTACTGCTGGTGAAACTGGTAAATCGTGATAAATAGGAATATCTTTTGAAATTTCTTGTTGCCGGACTTGGAAATATAGGGGATGAATACAAAAATACCAGGCACAATGCCGGTTTTATCATCCTCGACCATTTTGCAAACAAACATAATGTGTCATTTACTATTGGAAGGTATGCTGCCTGTTCAGAAATGAAAATTAAAAATAGGCAAATATTTCTGATAAAACCATCAACATACATGAATTTAAGTGGCAAAGCCATTGATTATTGGCTTAAAAAAATGGATATACCTCTCACAAATTTATTGGTAGTTGTTGACGATCTTGCACTTCCTTTGGCAAAAATAAGAATAAAACAAAAAGGTGGAGATGGCGGCCATAATGGACTCATTGACATTATCAGTCGTCTTAACACTGATAATTTTTGTCGTTTACGATTTGGCATAGGCAAACAATATAATCAGGGGAACCAGGTTGATTACGTCCTTGGAGAATGGAGTATTGAAGAAAAAGCAATTATAACAGAGAAACTAGATTTTATCAATGAAGCCATTCTCTGCTGGGTGCTTGAAGGTGTTGAATCAGCAATGACAAAATTCAATAATAACTGAAATGCATGTATTTTGCAATAAAAAACTTTTCTAAATTTTATTGAAATAAAGGAAAATGAAATACGATGTTATAGTAATAGGCAGTGGCCCTGGAGGATATGTTGCTGCCATCAGGGCATCACAACTGGGTAAAAAAGTAGCTGTTGTTGAAAAAGAAAATATAGGTGGAATATGCTTGAACTGGGGTTGTATTCCAACCAAAGCCTTACTAAAATCTGCTCAAGTGTATGAATATGCAAATCATGCCAAAGATTATGGTATAAATATTCAGAATCCTGAAGTTGATTTTAATGCGGTTGTTCAAAGGTCACGTACCGTTGCAGAGAAAATGTCAAACGGTGTACAATATTTGTTTAAAAAGAATAAAATAGACCTTCTTAAAGGATATGGAAAACTAAAACCGGGGAAACAAGTTGAAGTAACATCTGAGATTGGAGAAAAAACCATTTTTGATGCCGAATATATTATACTGGCAACAGGTGCACGCTCAAGAGAATTACCCGGGATGAAAATTGATGGAAAAAAAATAATCGGTTATCGCGAGGCACTTTCATTGTCAGAATTGCCCAAAAGTATGCTTGTGATTGGCTCAGGAGCAATCGGTTCGGAGTTTGCATATTTTTACAATACTATTGGAACAGAAATAACCTTAGTGGAAGTATTTCCGGAAATTGTTCCGAATGAGGATGAAGAAGTATCGAAACAGCTTGCAAGAAGTTTTAAAAAGAATGGTATTAAGATTTTTACAGGTTCTACTGTTGAAAGTGTTGACACAACAGGAGAAAAGTGTAAAGTAACGATAAAAACACCGAAAGGTTCTGAACAAATAGAAGTTGAAAAAGTACTATCAGCAGTAGGTGTTACTACTAATCTTGAAAATATTGGTCTTGAAGAGGCAGGCATAAAAACCGAGAAAGGTAAAGTAATAGTAGATGAGTATTATGTGACAAATGTGCCGGGGATATATGCCATTGGAGATATTGTAAAAGGACCTGCTCTTGCTCATGTTGCATCGGCAGAAGGTATAATATGTGTTGAAAAATTCTGTGGCCTAAGCCCCGAACCACTTGATTATAAAAATATTCCCGGATGCACATATACAAATCCGGAGATTGCATCAGTTGGCATAACAGAAAAGGCCGCCAAAGAAGCAGGTATTGAGATAAAAATAGGGAAATTTCCATTTTCAGCTTCAGGAAAAGCTTCGGCAGCAGGCCATAATGATGGATTTGTTAAGCTTATTTTTGATGCAAAATATGGAGAGCTTTTAGGGGCTCACATGATTGGCAGTGGTGTTACCGAAATGATTGCTGAAATAGTGGCCGTCAGAAAACTAGAAACTACCGGACATGAGCTCATTAAAACAGTACATCCACATCCAACCATGTCTGAAGCGATCATGGAAGCTGCTGCTGCTGCCTTTGGTGAAGTGATACATCTATAATACTATTGAATGTTGGCCGAACGTCTGAGAATAATATTTAAGTATCTGATTATTATTGCGTTTGCCTTGTTGGTATATTATTTTATACCCAAAAAAAGTAGTTTTAAATACCAATTTATTAAAAATCAGGTTTGGAAATACGATGACCTTTATGCTCCTTTTTCTTTTCCTGTGATAAAAACTGATGAAGAAATCAAATCTGAGAAAGAAATAATTATCAGTAGTTTTAAACCAATTTTTAGATTAGATAAACAGGTATTGGAAAGTTTACTTTCTGAAATACAAAACAATAATGACGATTATCTTTTACCTCACTATCATAGTATAAATGCGGAAAATGCTTTTCAATACATCAGTAATTTGCTAACACAGATTTATTCTGTTGGCATCTATAATCCAAAAGATATAGAGAGTCAGTTTACAGGAAATATCATTCGTATCATTGATGAAGATAAGCGGTCAAAGGATTTAATGCTTGAAGAAATATATTCAGTTGAACAAGCAAAAAATCACATCTTAACCGTTTGTATTAAAGACAGCATATATTCAAAAGAAATACAAATTCAAAAAATTGTTGATGCCATTAAGCCAAACTTGCAGTATGACAAACAAATGACCTTTCATCAGTTACAGGCAGAATTGGACGATATTTTGGCAACCAAAGGAATGGTTTTAGAAAGTGAAAAGATTATCAGTAGAGGGGTAAGAATAACAGATGAAAACTATCAGGTTTTACAGTCCTTAAAAATGACATTTGAGGGAAAAGAACAGAAAGGCGTTTCTGCTTATTTAAATCAATCAGGATATCTTTTTTTAATTTTATTGATCTTTACTCTATTTTTTACCTATCTTTCTCAAATTGACAAACAGATTTTCAACACTAATAAAGAGATTTTCCTAATTATTAGTACCATTTCTTTATTCATTATTATCAGTTCTCTGGTTGTTAAGCAATCTGTTATAAGTATTTACCTGATACCATTTTGTATAGTACCCATCTTATTTATTTCATTTTTTGGTGCCAGAATAGCCTTTTTAAGCCATATTGTTGTTATTTTATCAGTAAGTATTTTTGTAACTGAAAGTTTTGATTTCATTTTTATTCAATTGTTGTCAGGTTTTGCGGTGGTCATTGTCATACAACGAATCAGGTATATTTCTCAATTTTTTTGGTCGATAATGATAATAATGCTGGTGTATGTTTTGTCTTATGTCAGCTTGCAATTACTGAAAATCTCAGAATTTAATGATTTTGAATATTGGAATTTATTGTGGTTTGCAGGAAATTTTATTCTTACACTTCTGTCATATCCACTAATTTATGCCTATGAAAAACTATTTGGCAAAGTATCGGATATCAGCCTGATAGAACTTTCCGATTTAAACAAGAAACTTTTACGGGAACTTGCCTCAAAAGCACCCGGAACATTTCAACATTCAATACAATTAGCAACACTAACTGAAGCTATATTAAATAAAATTGGCGGTAATGCATTATTGGCAAAAGTTGGATGTCTCTATCATGATATTGGAAAAATAAATGCACCTGCATATTTTATTGAAAATCAAAAAGATGTTAATCCTTACGAAAAAATAGAATCAGAAAAAGAAGCTGCTGCCATTATTATCAGGCATGTTACAGATGGGGTAAAAATTGCAAAAGAGCATAAAATTCCAAAAGAAATTATAAACTTTATAAAAACACATCACGGAACAACAAGGGTTGAATATTTTTATCGGAACTATCAAAAGAAATTTCCAGACGATCAATCCTGCGAACATGAATTCAGATATCCCGGACCCAAGCCTACTACGAAAGAAATGGCAGTAGTCATGATAGTTGATTCTGTTGAGGCTGCCACACGCGGACAAAAAGATAATAGCTCTGAAGCCATTGATAAACTGGTAGATCAGTTGGTAGAGTATAAAATGCGTGATAACCAGTTTCAAAATGCAAACATTACTTTAAAAGAAATAAAAATTGCAAAAGACATTATTAAAAACGGATTAAGAAGTGTTTATCATCACAGGATAGAATATCCTGCTGAGAACTAAAAAAATAATAATTTTGTTAATTGATTGAAATAAATAAATTGAGACATAATGGAGGAATCTAATAAAAGAAAGCAAGAGGAAGTGTTCTCAAAACGCATTCGTGCTGGTAAAAAAAGAACCTATTTTTTTGATGTCAAATCAACAAAAAATAATGATTATTACCTGACAATCACTGAAAGTAAAAGAGATTTCAGAAATCAGGATAATTTTATTAAACACAAAATTTTCATTTATAAGGAAGATTTTAATAAGTTTTTATCCGCTCTTACCGAAACCATCGACTATGTAAAAGAAGAGTTAATTCCTGATTTTCAGTTTGATCAGTTTGATAAAAATAATCATAACAACCATCTTTCCGATGACGAGGATTTTGGGTTTAATGATGAATCAGACCTGGAAGAGGAAAAATAAATCCGCTTTAATCTTATCTAATTAGCGTTATTGTTCCAGTGTAACGCTTTGGAGAAGAGTTTCCCTGGTAACGTATCACTACAACATATACATCCATTGGGCATTTTCTGCCATTAAAAGTGCCATCCCATGAATTAGCTGCTGAATCGGAAGAAAACAGCAACTGTCCCCATTCATTGTATATTTCAAGATGAAATGTATGAATATTGGCTGCCTTTACTTCAAAGAAATCGTTCAGTCCATCACCATTTGGCGTAAAAGCATTTGGAATTTGAACTACTGGTTCAAACACAAAACATGTTTCATTTGACCAGGACATAATATTGGCATCAAAATTTTTAACAGCAGCTACTCTGTAGCATTGCTTAAACCCTTTCAGTGCAGCATCCATATTTATAGCAGTATCTTCAACAGAAGTAGCAAGTTTATATTCCTTTTCATTATCTGTCTTCCTGTAAATATTATATTTTTCAACACCATCAGACCAATTTATATAATTATTCCAATGCAAATAAACATCAAACTCAGATGTTTTAATTCCTTTCAGGACGATACTTCTATGGGGATAGCTTTCAAAAATATTTCCACATAGGTTTTCAGCTGAAATTTTATAATAATAACTGATATTTTCAGTGTTTACTAGATTATCAATAAAGCTCAACTGAGTTTTTACAAATGAATCGAGAAGCATCCATGAACGTTTGCTTTCTTCATTTCGGTACAAATAAATCTTTTTGTTAAAATGAACATCATTCAATAATTTCCATTGAGTTTCAATAATTTTACTATTATCCGGCATAGTAGTAACCAATTCCATTGCTGGAGCTAATGAATCCACTTTTACAGCATGATTTACAGGCTTTCCAATACATCCCCATTCAGTCGTTTCAATGACTTGTAAGCTACCAGTAGTACTTGTGTGCCAGTTCACATTTATATGATCTAGATTTGATGTTGTTGGAAATTGTCCTCCATCAACGCTCCACTGGTATGTTGAACCATTGAATCCCTGTACATTATACAAAATTCCTTTATTATTAGGATAACATACAAATGCAGGCCCATAAATCTTACTTGTTTTGGGATTGGGATGAATTGATACAGTTAATAAAACGGGGTTGCTTGTACAACTATCTTTAGTAAGCTCCCACACTTTGATGACGAAAGTGCCTTCTTTTTGCCAGAAAATCTGTATTTTATTATTTCCTTGTCCAATAAAAGCAATACTGGTATCATTTAATGACCAATAATAAGCAGAACCTGCAAATCCGGATACACTATAATATGCAGTGTCGTATTCACACAAATGTGTGTCACCAATAATCGGTGATGTATGTGGTATTGGGTTGATTAAAACTGACTGATAAACAGTATCTCCGTAACAATACTTATCATTTACAGAGTCATAGCTTGTTTCAAGGACTTTCAGTAAACCTAAACCTTTGGTACCCCAGGAGCAATTAATCATGTTTAAGCCATTTCCTGACTGAATCATTCCACCTGATATCTGCCATGAATAATTTGAACCATTTACATTCATGACCTGATATTTTTCAGCATTGAATTCACAAACAAAAGTATCTCCTTCAATAGGTGGTGTTTTTAAATGATAACTAATTAATACTGGCAAATACGAAGTATCTGAAATACAACCCTCCTGTGTTACTTCTACCATTTTAATTAATGCTAAACCTGAATCAGGCCAGTTAATTTTTACAGTAGATTTCTGGTGGTTACCATCTGCCCTTTTACCATTAATAACATACCAATAATATTTTGAGCCTACCCTATCGTTCACCCAATATTCAACATTAACAGTATTTGGGCATACTACTTCAGGCCCATAAATTTTTCCCCCCGGACGTACAATCTGGACTGGTAAAAACTGAGTATCACCCAAACATCCGTATTTGTTTACTTCATAAACACCTACCTCACCAGAAAAAGTATCTGTCCAAATAATGTCGATTTTGTAACTATTTCCTCCGCTTACTTGTTTTCCTCCTTTTACCTGCCAATAATACAATGAACCCGGATTATTTTTTACCTGATAGGTAAATGTTCCGGCAAAGCATGGACGCAAGTTTCCCTTTACTGAAAAGGTATCAGGCTCAGGATTAACAACAATGATGATTGAATCTGTGTTAATGCATTTATTCAGGTTTTTAACAGTAAGATAAAATGTATATATTATCGGGCTTCCTGAAATATTTTTTACAGAAAATTTTGGTCTTGCAATATTACTGTCACTTAAATTTTTAGAAGTACTCCATGTATATTTTGCTAAAGTATCCTGTGGTATGGTGCCTAATGTAATTGTATCGCCCGAGCAAATAGAAATATTATTGCCGGCATCCACTATAGGTAATGGATGAACATTAACCATTTTTACTTTTCTGACTGGTCCGCAGCCATATTTACTGGTTTCATACAATTCTATCATCGCTTGTTTTCCACTGGCTTTATCAAATTTAACTTTAATATCCTGCTTTCCTTGTGTAGTCAGAATACTGCCACCATCCATATTCCATGAAATAAGTGATGTTTTAGAAGTCCCTGCACCAATATATTTTACACTATCATCAAATTCACATACATTAGTTGGTCCATCTATACTATCTGGTCCTTTGAATGGTTGAACATAAATCTGAAAAATGGAAACAGTAGTTTTTGCAGGACATCCCTTATCGGTCACTCTTATTGTAAAAAAATAAGGATTTGACCTGCCATGTTCACAGGAAGTTTTCCATTCAAATTTGGTTTTAATTGAATCCGGAGATTCGGGTGGTATCGTCAGTGTTGCATAAGGTGGACTTACCGTAGAGCCAGAGCCTCCAAAAATATCACCTTCTTTAACCATTTTCATGGTATCTTTATCAGTGTATGCAATATTGAAAGCAAGGGTATTTCCTTCCTCAACAATAAAAGTTGTTATAATTGGATCTACAAGCTTTGGAAAATTATTTGGTGGGCAATTCAATACAATTAATTCTATATCTCTTCTTACAACAGATAAAAGCTGACCATTGCGATATTCTTTTACATCAACAGCCACAGCCCAGAAACCAGCACTTGGAACCATCAGAGTAATTAACCCTGTATTTTGATTCAATGTACAATAACCACTATTCCCAAAAGGTTTTGATAAAGAATATCCTGATGAATAAGTTCCTTTAACAACTGGTAAGGATAGATTCATTGGATTGACAGGAATAGGGTCCTGGTCAGAACCACCAGCCCAGGGATGAGCCAACTCATAAACGAGGCTATCACCATCAATATCGGTTGCTGAATAGGAGATGGATACAGTGTCCTGTGCACAAATATAAGGCGTTGGTACACTGCCAAAATATGGTGAACTATTATAAATAGGGTTATTATTGGCATCTATGTTGGGGGGAATAAAAGCATAATAGGTTTGTCCGGTATTGGCAATAAAATTTACAAGATTATTTCTGCAACATCTGACATGAACAAGATGAAAACCAACAGTGCTTGGAGGCAATGAAATTACACCTTCATAATAGGTATGTTTTATACAAATTGGTGGCACCCATGAACATTTACTGCCTCCAGATGGTGGAGTAATAAGTGTTTCTGTGCCTTTAAAAAGTGTTTCTACGCGAAGCTGCGATCTGGAAAGATTGTTTAAATAAACGCCTACCGAAATAGAATAATCAAATTCAGTAGTAGAATTCTGACAGTCACGAAACATGTCAATTCTGATCTTATAAAAATAATTGCCACCAGAAGTATAAAGATACTTATACGTAAAATCACCCCCCATCAGGTGTGTTGCACTGGCAGAAAATGAGATAAAGGTCCAAATGAATAATATTAATAAAGGTCTTTTCAGAGGAATTTCTTTATAAATATATTGTTTACGTGATGACAAAGTTAATAAAATTTACCTTTTAAATATTTATGTCTGTTAACCCATTAATATAGACTAATTTACAACAAAAAAGGTTGGTTATTTAAAATGGAAAAAACTATGCCGTATTATGATTTATGATTTACGTCCAATAAGCAAATGAGCAAACTCGTACAGAGTTTTTTTATTTTTGTCTTTTACGTCAATATCAGCTAAAATTCCCATTGCTTTTTGGAAATATTTTCGGCTGCAATCCAGTGCCATTTGGTCGATTTTTAGCTTTCTGTAAATATTGGTAATCTGGTTAATTTTTTCTTCAGGAACAAAACTGGATTTTAAAAGCCAGGAACGTAATTCCTTTAATTCTTCTCCTTTTGCCATTTCAAGTGCTTTTACCAGCAAAAAGGTTTTTTTGTTAATGATTATATCTCCACCTATACTTTTACCAAATTTTTCAAAATCACCGAATGCATCAAGGAAATCATCCTCAATTTGAAATGAAATTCCCAGATTTATACCAAATTGCTCAATTAATTCTTTGTTATTTTCAGATGTTCGTGCCAATACAGCACCCAGTTTTAAACAACCACCAAGTAAAACAGCTGTTTTTAACTCAATCATTTTTAGGTATTCCTCTGTAGTAATATTATTCCGTTTTTCAAAATTCATATCATATTGCTGACCATCACACACCAAAAGCCCTGTATTATTATATAAAACCATTACTTCCCTCAAAATATCATCATCCACCTCAAGCATCATTTGATTGGCCAGTAACAGCATAGCATCACCCGATAATATAGCAGTATTTTCATTCCATTTTTTATGAACAGTTATTTGGCCTCGTCTATGATTGGCTTTATCCATGATATCGTCATGCATCAGAGTAAAATTATGAAACATTTCAATTCCCACTGCCGGATTTACTGCTTTTAATACATCTCCTTCGAACATGTCAACACTCATCAGGGTTAAAACCGGACGTATTCGTTTTCCACCAATAGAAAGCAGATATGAAATCGGTTGATAAAGTTCTGTGGGTTCTTTTTTAGTAAATGACAGGTTTTCAATTTTTTCTGAAACAATATCTTTAAGCTGATAAAATGAATACATAAAGTTTTATTTATTGTTCAAAGAAATGAAAAAATTACTATTTAAAAACAATAAATCTGATTACTTGTTCAATAGCAATATGTTAAAAATCAATTATTTTTGAAATTTATAAGAACAATAATATTAGTGCGTTATGTTTGATATGTTTAAAATATTTGGCAAGCTGGGAGATTTAAAAGACAAAATGAGTGAGGTCAAAGACACTCTCAAACAAATTGAAATTAAATATACAGATGACTTGTTGGAAATAGATGTTATTGCAACTGCTGATAAAACCATTCGAACTATTCAAATAAATGACAGACTATTTTTAGAAGATAAAAAATCAGAACTTCAGCAAAAAATTGTTCAAGCTATCAACAATACAATAGCAATTTGTAACAATAAAGCACAGCAAATTACAAAAGAAAAACTGAAAGATGTAATACCGGATATTCCTGGATTTGATATAAACAACCTGACATTTTAGCCCATTATTTCGGTTACATTATCAATATAGTTTGAATAATTTTTATTACAAAACCTTAATTTCATGAATAAGTTCTTTGGCAAAATAACGATTTATTACAACCTTCATTCTGCTCTTCAGAAACATCAACTCTTGTTTTACTACAGGTGAATTAACAGAAATATATAATATTTTGTCTTTTATGTACAAGTCGGTCGTATGTTTATCTATCAATTCTCCGGCAATTTCTTGCCATGCCTCTGTCAGCTTTCTTTCTTCAAACTTAATTTTCAGATTATATTGATCAATAAATCTGTCTATCGCTTCTTTTAAGCTAAGTTCGTTTTTTCCTGACATTATTGATGAAACAGATATTATTTAACAATAGTAACCTTGTTTGTAAATATTGATTCTTCAGTTATTACAGAAATAAAGTAAACCCCTTCAGCAATATCTGTTAAATCTACTTCTGAAATTTTATTTTTAATATTGCTGTACTTATTTTGATAAATTATTTTTCCCAAAGAATTTACAATACAGATATTAACATTTTGAGCTTTAATTAAATCTATATCAATATTAAATAAGCCATTAGATGGATTGGGAAATATCAGTACATTATTGCCATTTTCAACATCTGTAATAGCATCAGGAGTGCCCACTTTAACCGTTCTTTCAACGATTTTAGCTTTATTTCCGGAAGGGTCGGTAGCATTGTATCGTATCCAGTACCATCCATTTTTATTAATGCTAACATTGTCAGCTGAAACAGCATTGACACCTGTGTAATAGTTATCCGTAACAATAGTTCCGGGGTCATTCAAGGGGCCTCCCAAAGGCACAATCAGTGTATCAGGACCAATTAATGTAATAACTGGGGGAATGGTATCAACCACATAAACTGTTCTGGTAACAGGGTCTGAAAAATTACCATTTTTATCGTAAACAGTATAATTGACAGAAAAAGTATCTACCCTACTGGAGTCAATCAGGTTTTGTATCACAATGTTAGCTGTAACATCACCGTCAATATTATCTACCGCAGTTGCTCCCGGTTCAAGGTATTTACCAAATACGCCCATAATCATCGGATTGCTGCCTTTTAACGTAATAACAGGTTTTGTTTTGTCAGGAGTAACAAACACTGTTCTTATTTCTTCATTTGCCATATTGCCTTTACTGTCCTTAACATTGTATTTTACCTCATATTTACCAACTTTGTTAATATTTACATTACTTGTAATAACCAGATTAGCTGATACATCGCCATCAACTGCGTCAATTGCTGAAGCACCTGAATCGATATAAGGATAACTCAATTCAGTCAGTGTTGGTTCAAACCCTTTTAACATTATTACAGGTGGAGTCATATCCTGTGTAATAATAATCCTGTAGTCTTCAATTTCACCAAACTGATTTGGACCACAAGGAGTATGGGGATAACCTGTATAATTATAACTAACTCTCATTCTGGTATTTCCAAGTAAAGCCGATGATGGCACAGTAATATTTCCTGTCCATTGGGCTGACTGCTGTGAATTAATGTTGGCAGCAAGTTCATCTGGTTCAGTGAATACACCATCCTGATTGTAATCAATCCATATTTTTTTGGAAAATGAATATGGTAAATTAAAACTATAAACTGTAAACTGATATTTTCCACCGAGTTCAAGAGATGTTGACTTGGTAGCAGAATAATCGGTATATCCTGTTTTACCTGCTTCGGTTGAGTTATCCAATTTATTAAGAACAACACGTAAAATACCCCAATTCGTTTGCAAATTACTAACACTAGGACGGCAGTATGCAAAAATATTTAAATAGCCATTTTTAATCAACGAGTCGCTACCGAAACTATTCGATGTTTTTAATTCAACGTCATATTTCCCTGTTTTAGAAAATTTGGTACTCACAACAGGATAATTTGAGCCTTCAGGACTAATTATTGTTGCATTTTGTGGAATAAATTTCCAATTCCATGTATTTGGACCATATTTCGACAGATCCTTTAATTGGACGATATCGCTGGTATCTGCATTTAACCTGTCGGCAAGAAACTCTGTTTTTGGAATTCTGAATGGGTCTATTACCTTAAAGTCAGAAGAAAAAGCATGTTCATCAGCACAATTTACTACTTTCAAATAAACAAATTGCTGTTTTGGTATGGTATATTTAAAAATACCATTATAGTTTGAATCATCCATAATCCCATCATAATCATAATCCCAATAACACTTATCAATTCTGCCAGTTGAAGAATTTGTGAAATATGTATAAGCTCCGCCAGTATAGGTTGTGTCAGGGTGAGTAAAAGATGCCTTAGGTGGAGCAACAGGTTTCACATACCAATCAGCTACAAATCCAGAAGCAGTTGTAATTCCATTCGTTACCTCTTCGATATACATATATCCTGATTCAGCTACTAAAGGAACAGTAAAGGAAGGAGGTACACCAAAAGTAAAGCCTGAGCCAGTATGTAAAGGTTTTCCTGTATTATCTTTTCCATCATAAACACGCAAAAAATCACCTGAAGCAAAATCAAATTTAGAAAATTTAAGATACACTTTTTCGCCACAGGGTTTGAGCAGCAAAGCATAATTTTCATTATTCAGATAATCTCCAGAGGGACCACCCCCATCAAACAGTCGGCCTGCACCTGCATCCTGTTCGAATGGCCATGCTCCCATTTGTGCTTTTGCAATGGTTACAATTTCTTTCTTTTTTGTTATTGGCTGGCTTGTTCCAATATTATTTGAACTGGTTAATTTAATATCAAATGCATCAATACCATAAAACTCAATGACAGGGTTCTGTGATGTGTCGGTAGTGCCATCAGTAAAATAATAAGCACTCCAATAGTCGTAAAATTTTATTTCCCATTTCCAACGGTTTGGACCATTGGTAGAAAGATCATAAAACTGTACTTTTTCACCTTCTGAAACTGTATCTTTATCTGAAGTAAAATCAGCCACAGGAGCTTTTGTAGGCATAATTATTTTAATTTTAAAATTTGTGGTTGTGGCACCGGCACAATTTTCAGCCAACAAAACAACAGTATGATAACCTAAAGTAGTAAATTTATAATTCCCATTAATATGTGTTGAATCATCATATTTTCCATCATTGTCATAGTCCCATTTATATTTGTTGTTAGTACCAATAACTGTTTTATTGAAAAAAGTGACAGGTCCGTTCAAATATCCGACTGTGTCTGCCTCAATAACAGCTTTAGGTTTAAAGTTAGGTAAAGCACTCCATGCAGCAGAAAAACCAGTAGCGTTATTTGTAGCATCAGTAACCTCTTCAATATACATAGACCCTGAAAAGGCAGTCACTGAGTTAGGTTTAACAGAACCAGTAAAACCATCACCTGAAAACAAAGGTTTTCCTTTATTATCAGTGCCGTCAAAAACTCTTAAATAATCACCAGGAGCATAATCGAGGAAGTAAAAATTCAATGTAATAGGGCCGGCACAGTTAGGTTGAATTAAAAAGCCACATTGAGTCCCATTTTTATAATTTCCAGCATTACCTCCTGAATCAAAAATAAAACCGCTGAAAAGATCAGATTTTGGTGCATCATTGTCACAAATAGTATATTCGTTTGTTACTTTAATATAATTGGTTTTAATTTTAGTATCATTTCCAGCTGGATTAATTGCTTGCAATGAAACTGTATAGTTGCCAGTAGTCAGATAAACATGATTGGGATGTTGAACAGTTGCTGAATCCTTATCTCCAAAACTCCAGACCCATTGATTGGGATCATTTTTCGATTCGTCTAAAAAACTAACCAATTGGCCTGCTTTAGCACTTAATGGTAATGCTGAAAACTCACTTATTGGTTTTGAATAGTTTTTAACAGTGATAACTTTGGTGACAGAATCTGCACCTCTTGAATTAGTGACAACCAATTTTACATTATATGTTCTTATACTATCGAAAGAAATAACCGGGTTTTGAGAATTATTTCCGGTGCCATTTTTAAATTTATAATAGGTAGGAGAAATAGTCCATTTCCATGTTTTTGGATTGTTGACAGTTTGATCCTGAAAACTCACATCCTGATTAAAATAAGGATTATAATTAGAAGCGCTGTAATCAGCAACAGGAGATATAACACTGTCAATTAATATTGTTTTTTTAATGGTATCCTTGCAACCACCTTGTACTGTTGCAATAAACGTAATTGTAAAAAATCCAGTGGTATCATAAATGTGACTTGGGTTTTTACTATTTGAAAAATTATTAAAACCACTTAAAGGGTCACCAAAATCCCAATACCAACTGGTTGTAATACCACCTGTTGTTTCATCTAAAAATGTTACCGGATTTTTCCATTGATAACTGTTCCATGAAAAATTTGCTTCAGGTTTATTTACTATCACAGTTTTGGTAACAGTGCCATTAATTGCTGAAGGTGAATTTGTTTTTGCTGTTAATTTTACATTGTAAATTCCTGGATTCTTATAGGTATGAGTAGGATTTTGAGCATGAGATGTGTCGCCATCACCAAATTCCCATATCCACGAACTTACTTTATATTGTGTGCCAAAGGTATATGATTTATCAGTAAACACTGTTGGAGAGCCAAAACAGGTGATATTTGAACCAAACTCAGCTACTGTTTGTCCTGAGTCGGCAATGATAATATTATAGTCTTCAATTTCTCCAACGTCAACAGGATTTTCACATGGTAATGCAGGAATACGCAAAGAGCCTGTTTGTCCTCTGAAATGGCTTGTCACACGCATCCTTGTGGCACCAACAGGTGCATTTAAAGGAATTTCAAAACTATCCATTACCGGCCCGTAACTGGTATTGGGTGCAACAGGCATAATGCTATCAAATAATACCCTTTCAGAAGTGTTATCAAATACCCCATCTCTGTTAAAATCAATCCATGCTCTCACATAATTGGGGTTTACACCATTTCCTGTTTCAACAGAAAGGTTATGAAAATGGCCCTTAAATAAATTTGTTGTTAAATATGTATAATCGGAGTAACCTGTTCCCGAATAGTATTGAATTCCGTTGTTTATTGAACCCAGCGTAACACGTCTTGTATAAACAAACTGACTTTGTTTTCCTTTTGAAATACAATATCCTATTCTTCTTGAGCCTGAAGGGTCAAAAATAGTTGGAAATCTTCTTGAAATAATATGTACACCATTAAACCTGGCATCAACAACATTACCAAGAATTGCATTACTTGCTATATCATAAGTTAGCCAAAAGTAATTATTACCAGGTTCCAGTTTTTGAGTAGTAGCAATTTTGAACATTGTTGAAGGATTAGAAACAGTGCTGCCTACTTGTTTAGTTGTATTAAATTCAGGACTTTTTCCGCTATAATAAAGTTTAGCATTAACAATTTCAGCAGGATTTGTGCTTCCTAAGGTTGAAAAATAAAAAGTATCTGTGCCTAAAGGTGACAACGAACCATCTGTATTAGTATTTATTAATATTCTTAAAATTTGATTATTTGTTGTTCCGGCTACCACCTCATCAGTAATTTCATGGTAACAGGCTGAAGAAATATATTTTTGAATATCAGGCTGACGTATAACCACTTTAAAATCCTGATAATGCACTGAACTGACATTGGTTGGTGGTGTGCCTCCCTGAACAGTAACACTGCTGACACAAGGGTCAGGTGGATTTGCAGAGGCAGATTGAGTGCATACACGCAATCGGGTGACACCCAATACTGCATTCACAGGAATATTCACAGTTTTTCGTATGATGTGGTCACCTGTATTTTCATAATCACGGACAGTAAAAAGTCGTTCGCTTGACTCAAAAACTTTATTTTGATTAAAATCAATCCAGGCAGTAACATCCTGTGTATTGGCACCATTGCCAACAGAAATTGAAATAGGATAACTATGGTTTGGCACTACATCAGTAGTTCCTGTTGAATAATTTGTATAATCCTGATAGATTACATCAGGATAAAGTGTCCATGGTGCACTTGAATTAAAATTAATTTCCCCAAAAGTAACATTTAGCAAGTGAGTATAAAATCTGGATAGTTGACCACCCCCTGTATAAGTGGGAGTGCAATAATTTTGTGCCATTATTAAGTTGTTCAAGCAAAATAAAAGCATCAGAAGTGTATAATATTTCTTCATAATACAGCCTAATTTAACCTCGCAATATACGAATAAATTGACACATTTATTAGAATCTGTCATTTCAATAAAACAGAATGAGTCATTTCAACCTGAAATTACTTAAAACAATTCCTGCCAAAGTAATAAAACCACCAGAAATTTGATAAATAGTAGGTATTTCGTGTATCCATAAATAAGCAAAACAGAGCGAAACAACAGGTATTAAATATAGATAAGTTGTTGGCAATGTAGCATTTGGAAATTTTGGTAAAATATACGTCCAGATAAGATAAGCTAAAGCTGCTGGAAATATTCCCAGATATATCACCTCTATTGTTGCCTGAAAAGGTACATCTGGAGCCTTATTTACAACATCAGGCGCATAATACAATAAAAACAGGGTTCCGGCTAAAATACTATAAGCAGCTACTTCCAATGCAGAATATCTTTTAAGTAATTTAGTTTGAAAAATTACATATATACTGCCAGATAGAGCAGAAAGCAATACTAACAAACTGCCGATGTTGAATTCACCTGAAATATTCTCAGAGAGGGAAATAAGTCCTACTCCAATCATGCTAATTGCAAGACCAACCCATGAAATCACTTTTATTTTTTCTTTTAGGAAAAAATAACCTAATATTGCAGTAAAAACAGGCGTTGTGCTGGCAACAAAACCAGCAGTGCCGGCAGTTATACTTTTTTCTCCAGCATTCAGCGTAATGTGATAGAAACTTATACCAATAAGTCCGCATAATAAAAACCAAAAAATATCGTATAATTTAGGCAGTTTTGATTTGCTGAAAACAAGCACAAAAAAAAGTAATATGCTGGCAATGAAAAATCTTAAAAATGCCAGTTCCCCCGGACTATAATATTTAATAGCTGACCTGATAAGTGTAAATGAAGAACCCCATAGGAAAACAGAAAATAATAGCAATACTATAGTTATTACTGATACTTTGCCTTCCTTCATTATTTTCAATAAATGATTATTTCCAGCTTGGCTGTGGTGATGGCAATGGTTCACAACAACTGCCAGATTTTTTCTCAGGAATCGGGTTTTTACCGACATAATCTATCAACTCCCGTAATTTATCTGCAGGGATATTTTTCGCTTGTATCACTTTATTTTTATCAAGCAGATAAATAATAGGTTTTTTATAGACATCATAATATTGGCGGAAATTAGTAAAATACTGTGGGTCATAAACATGGATAAAATCCATATTTTGTTCTTTAATATACTTTTTCCATTCTTTTGCATCCTCGCCTAAATGTACAGCAAAAACTTGTAAAGAATCTTTACCTATCGAATGATAGAGGTCTCTGATGATAGGCATTTCATGTTTGCAATGACCACAACTAACATCCCAAAAGATAATGACAGTATAAAGAGATTTTATTTGGTACAACGATTTAAAATTATTGTTGGTATCAAGCATAATCAGCTCTCTTCCTTTCATTCCAATCAGGTTATGTTCAAGATTCCATACCCTGTCAGCAATTTTTTTATAAGATGTTGAATCGGTCCACCAGGTTAAACCACTTAAATAGTATCGTTTGGCTAAATGAACAAAAATGGCATCAATTCCCATATAAGTATTCATCTCATTGGCATACTTATTAAAAAGTTTTATCAGAGTAAACTTAAAAACTTCTCTGTTTGCCATAGTTTTATCAATGACCCTTGAAATGGAACATTTAACACTATCAGGATTTTTCATTACCATTTTGTCAATAAAGCGATCCAGTTTGGCTTCATACATAGGGGTACGAAGCAAAGATGAGTCACTAAAATCAAAATTATCAAAGTAATGTAGCTGGTAAAAAGAATAAAGATAAGCACCATAGGCAGAGTCGGTTTCGTTTGGAAGTTTTTCTCTCGCTTCAGGTTCTTCCATCATGCGAAGCAATTTCCCGAAAAACATATTTGTATTATTATTAATAGCATTTTTTCTGTAAGAAATAATTGAATCATCTATATTTTTTAATTGTGCATTTAATATTTCTGAAGAATCTTTATTTTCTTTATTTGCATCAAGCTGTTTCTGAATTTTAACTCTACTTTCATAGGCTTTGTTCATAAAGTCAAGGTATTTATAGAATAGTTTATTCTCCTCTGAAACAATAATTTTCACTTTTCCATTCAGGTCGGTGGTATCAGCCTCAACTGAAATTAAAGGTTCACGAACAAGTATTTCAAAATAATTGTGATTTGGGGTAATAATCAGATAAATGCCAGGAGGCAACATAACTTTACCTTTGAAAACAGCCAAACCTTTACTATTTACTTTAGCTGTATCTTTAATATACTTGTTGTTTCCAAAATGAAATCCGAGAAAAATATTGGTGTCTTTAAGGTTATTGAATTTAACTTTAATTTCGTATCCCTGAGCATATATTTTTTGCCCGGCAAAGAAAAAAATTGCGATAACAGTAAGTAATGCTAATCGTTTCATTTCTGTTTTATTTTCGATTGTTTTCGTTCAAATTACGTGCAAAAGTAAATATTTATCAACACCTGAGCAGATTGAATATAAATTATTCATTTTATTTTAAACCAAAGGCAAGGTCGCCTGCATCACCTAATCCCGGGACAATATATCCATGGTTATTTAGCTCAGAATCAATGGCACACGTCCATATTTTTACATCTTTATCTCTTAAAACTTTTTTAAGATTTTCAATACCTGGCTCTGCGGCAATAACATTTACAATATGTGTTTGCAGGGGTGCCTGCTTATCAACAATCTTCTGATATGCTTTAATGATTGAAGCTGCAGTAGCAAGCATGGGATCGGCTAAAATCAGTATTTTATTTTGTACATCAGGACCTGCAAAATAATCAAATTTTATATTGAATTCAGTCTCAGAATAATATTCTCTGTATGCTGCAATAAAAATGTTTTCAGCTTTATCAAAATACGATAATAAACCATCATGAAGTGGCAAACCAGCTCTTAAAATACTTGCGATTACAATATTATCCAGTGGTACTTGCATTTTTTTAGTACCTAAAGGCGTAGTTACTTCAAGAGTCCTTACAGGCAATATCTTGCTGATTTCATAAGCCATTATTTGTCCGAGTTTTTGAATATTATTTCTAAAAAGGAAGCGATTTTTCTGAACAACAACATCCCTTAACTCTGCTATAATGCTTGTTACCAGAGAGCTTTTGCTGCCAAGATTAATAATCTCCATCGATATTATTGGATTATAATTTTAAAAGATTTTACTGAACTGTTTGATAGTATAGTAAGTAAATAAATTCCTCGGTCTAATCCTCTTAACGATATTTCCTTTAACCCTAATGCTTGTCCTTTTACTATCGTTTCACCTAATGATGAATGTAGAGTATATTCATAAACACCATTGTACTTTATTGGTAAAATTCTGAATTGACCATTATTTGGATTTGGAAATATCATCCATTGATTGATTTCATTATTATTTACAATGGGGTTTTCAACATAAATATCTTTGCAAAAGGTAGAATCGCAGCCTTCAAAGTTGGTAACCGTCAAACAAACATGATAGTTTCCATTGTTTTTATATAAATGTAACGGATAAATAAGATTACTGCTGTCACCATCACCAAATTGCCATTTGTATTGCACATACATTGTATCGAAGGGTAGAAACTGCACATTCCGATAAGTTATTTCCTGTTGGCTGAAACCTGAATTTAATTGATATGAAAAAATCATAAGGGAGTCTGATGCTAATGAATCAGAACATTTGTCATCTGCAACTACTTTAAATAATTTATTACCCCAAACAATACCAGAAACATTTGCTGTGTCATCAGCCACATGATTCCATGTATATGAATAATTTACAGAATCTCCACCTTTTATAGTAGCGGAAAGCAATACCATAGCTCCATTGCATACTGTATCCTCTATGCTCGAAATGTTTACAGATAAAGGAAGTTTAACAAATATCAGGACTGAATCTTTTGCATTTTTTGAGGAGCAATTATCTGAAATTTCAACTATGTACTTTTTAGTACTGAAGAGCTTTTCTACTATAAAAGAATCATTAACACTGCTACCAAACCAATTATAACTATATTGTTGCCTGAGCCCTCCATTTTGAATTGTATAAATATTTGCAACATTTCCATAACACAGGGTGTCATTTAAAGTAAGTGCCTTTATTTGCAGTGGAGGTCTTACATAAATATACTCACTATCTGAGGCCGTTAAACTTGTACAATTATCAGTAAGTGTTGCATAAACCCATAAAGATGAGTCGGGTATAAACTTCAGGGAATCGCCATTTGCTCCATGATTCCATGAGACAACATAATGACTCATATAACCTCCACTTGCTTTTGAACTGAATATTGCCGTGTTACCTGCACAGATAGTGTCATTTATTGCTTCAATTTCAACTTTTAATTCAGGTCGTACAACAATGGTAAAACTGTCAAATGCAAGATTAGAACTGCAACTATCTGTTAAATTAAGAAAATAGGTAGTGGTAACTGTTGGCTTAACATTTATAATTTTACTTTTTTCATTATTGCTCCAAAAATAATACAAAGAGCTTCCACCTCCACTTATAATAGCTTCAAGATCAACATTTTGTCCAATACAAATTGTGTCAGAAGAAGCTTTAATTTTAACACTAAGCGGGTCTTTTACAAAAATCAAAACCGAATCATCAACCGCATGATTTGAACAACTATCAAACACTGAAACTTTAAAGGTTTTTGAAGTGTACAATTTTGCTGTTAAACTATCTTCTGTTATGGTTGTATCATTCCAGAAATAAAAATAATGTAAGCTATCGCCACCACTTGCTTTTGCATACAGAGTTACATTACCGCCATAGCAAATGGTGTCTGCAGAAGTTTGGATGTTTACTGTCAATGGATAATATATTGTAATTTTTGTAGAAATACTATCATTAAAACACATATTGCTGACAAAAAAACGATAATAAGCATTATCGGCCATTGTCAGGCTGTCAAATATCAGGCTGTCAGAAGTTTTTCCCTGCAAAGCAAACCAGTTCGTTCCATTACTACTTTTTTGCCAAATACTATTGAATAATGTAAGACTGATAGCATGAGCCGTTAATACACCCTTTTGTCCAATACATGTCGATAAATCTGAAGGGAATACGGTAAATTTGAAACCTGAGTCAACATTTATCCTGATTGGGTCAGAATATACAATACCCATACAAGGATTTCTCAGAAATATCCTGTATAACCATCCATTGTCCTGTATTTTGATGTTAGAAAGATTTAGGAAAGTATCTGTTGCACCAATAATATCGTTCCATGACTGGCCATTATCTTTGCTAATCTGCCATATTTTATAGATTGGATTAGTGCCCGTGATACTAACTGATAAGGTTTTATTTGTGTTTGGACATACAGTATCTGACTTTGACTGGTAAAGTATGGTCGGTGGATAGGTTGTCGAATCGGGTTTGTAAAGACTTGCTAAAATTCTCGGGCTTCTGGCAAGAGCAGAATCGTAAGCATTTATACTGAAATAATAGCTTTTCTTATTATCAAGCCCTGTAATGGTATAAAAAGTATCTGTAGTGTGGCCCATCACTTTCATATATCCATCAACACTCATAAACACATCATAAGATTTTGATTCTGCCAGTGCATTCCAGAATAGATGAATTTGACCATCACAAGCTTTTGAAAATAATGAAGCAGGTTTTTTCATTACAGAGAAATTTGTATCACACACATCGCTCATACTGCCACTACTTACTCTAATCAGGTATTTGGAACTAATAATATTTGGAACAGTCCAGCTATAATATCTCTGGGAAACATTTACATTACTGTTGATGGTGGTCCAGCTTGTACCATTGTCGGTAGAATATTCTAATTTAAAATTATTGCTGACACCATATGCATCCCAATAGACAGTTTCAACCGTACCAGGAACAAAACTTTCGTTACCAACAGGATATGTAACTGTAATATCAGGTGCAATTAAGTCATAAGTAAGCGTAAATGTTTGATAACCAATTGGAATGCGTTTGCCATAAACAAAAATGTTAAACTTACCCTGATAGGGATTATTAATGACAATTTGTTCAATGTTGTTTATTGAATCAACCGCCATATAGGCCGTTTTTGTATAATTAGACGTATCAAGAATCAAGGGGTACCATGTGTTATTCAAAGTATCTGTAACTTTCAGGTCAAGATGATTGATGAGTGAAACAGAATCGTAAGGTTTCACATCACTGGCAGGAACATCGCTCCAGCACAACATAAGCTTGAGCTGTTTTAATCCTGAGGGAACATTCAAACTATATGTTTTAACATTGTTATTTGTCAGAGAGTCAAAATAAAATTGTGAATTTTCAATCACTTCAGCAGCACGAAGGGCATTAATACGCCCAAATCCAAATTTATAATCGGGGCCGGCATTACCCAGATCGTCAGCTGTATTGCAAACAATGGCTTTCAAAGTAGAGGCATCAGGGTCTTTTTTATGAATTTTTCTAAAATCTTCATAAAGCAATGCAATAGTTCCTGCTACTCCGGGGCATGCCATTGATGTTCCTGAATAATAACCATAGGTATTATTTACAGTAGTAGAATAAACCGAAACACCCACTCCGCAAACCTCAGGTTTTATTCGTCCATCACGGATAGGCCCCCAACTACTGAAACCACTCATTTGATCTGTGGTGTATAAGGCACCCACAATGATAAGATTTTTTGCCGATTGTGGCCCACTACTGACCGTACGAAAGCCACCTCTGTTGCACTGCGACTGGTAATTGCCTGCTGCAAAGCAATGAATAAAATTGGGATGCAAACGGACAAGACGGTCAAACAGATAACTGTAAATATCATAATTTCCCCTGTTTTTACAGCTATCATAAGGAATTCCAACACCAATAGGGGATGGTGTATATGCCCATGAATTTGTAGTCATTACAATGCTATCATACTTATAACAAGTATCCATTTCATAAGGCACCCAGTCGTAAAAATCCCAGGATAATATTTTTGCATTTGGTGCCATTCCGGTTGTCACGGGGTCAATAACACCAGTGCCTAAAACTGTTCCTGCTACATGTGTTGCATGATTCGATACATTTACTTTATTTTCACGTAAAGTAGTGTTTCCACTTAAATCGATATGTGTTCCTAAGGGGCCTGAGTCCCATTCTCCTATTTTAATACCTTTACCGCTAAGCCCCCTTGCTCCTGAATATAGGGCAGATACAACATTTGCCCGATGATTCGACTTCTCAACAAGATTATTTTCAACTACTGGTGGTGGTAACTGGCATAAATACTTTACCCATGGCATTTTTCCCAATGCTGAAATTACTTTATTATTGGCTTTAATAACAAAATGATTTAGTGATGAAACAAGGTAAATTATTTCGAGTTTCATTCTTTGAATTTCCTGTACTATTTCAACATGGGTTATATCATCCTGATACAGCACGATTATCATTTTATAATCATTTGTATCATCCGAATTTGCTAAAATCTCCTTTAAAAGCTGAGGCTCAGTTTTTCTTAAATCAGAGGGTTGCGTTATTTTTATAATCTCGTATTTATCAATTAAATTGTTAAATCCGACAGAAGCACTAACCAGATATTTATTGTCATTTAAATATTCAAGCAATATAATACCATCCTTTTTCATATTATTCTGAACATCAATATCTGGAATATCCTTGAATTGAATTTGCAGGTAATATCGGTTATTAAATTTTGTATTATTCAGGTCAAAATTGATTTGGGAAGCTACATCTGATACCTGAGCTTTAATAGTGCAACCGATAAATAAAGTGATGATAATAATAAAAGATATGCTTGTTTTCATTAGTTTTATACTATATTTTCTTCTTGACGATAAAAAGTTTGCTTAAAAATGGTGGATTACCCTCAGGTTGATTTCCCAGAATAAGATTGCCATTAAAATCAGGCTCTGTGTGATTGCTTTCAACAATATCGAGCAATTCAATAAAAGGTGCTGACAACAATGAAATAATTTCTTTATCTTCAATATAGTACATATCCATATGATATGACTTAATAATTCCAAGTTTTGATAACCTTGCTTTAATCTTCAAAAAGGATCTGAGTTTTTTAAGTAAAGATAATTTTCTCTGATCAGCAGTAGGTATTTGAAATACTAAAACACCACCAGGTTTTAATAATCTAAGAAATTCACTGATATATGATTTTGCGTTGTCAGGAGGAATATGTTGCAAAACGATTGTTGTGTAAATAAAGCTAAATTGGTCAGATTTAAATGTTTTAAGATCAGAATAAGGATTGTGAATAAACGAAATTCTATCTGAAAATTCCTGATTATATTGTAAGGCTTTTTGAATCATAGTAGCAGAAACATCGACACCAACTACTTCTGAAAAATAATTTGTCAAGGCACGTGTCAGGCGTCCTGCACCACAGCCAAAGTCAAGTGCTTTCTCACGATGTTCAGGCAAATAATGTTTTTCAAATAAGTATTTAAAAACGATTTCCAGTTCATGAACACCTGTTGAAAAAAAATCATCAGCATCCCATCTGTTACCTTTTTTATCGGGGTCGGTACATATTGCCCACAGTGGGTCGGTTTGAGCCAATGACTCCCAGTTTTCTGCACTTTTATTAAAATTCATTATGGAATTGTACTTCTTATTCTCCTACAAAATTACCAATTTTTATAGGGATTGCTAACCAGATTTGAATTATAATACCTTTTATCGTGTGTGACCTCCTCTCCTACCCAATCAGGTTTTTCAAAAACTTTGTTTTCATTTTCAAGTTCAATTTCCGCTACAATCAAGCCTTTGTTGTCGCCTAAAAACTCATCAATCTCCCATAAGTATCCCATATAATGATAATAATACCTGTATTTTTCAATATATGGCTTTTCACATAAATTCATGATTATTTCATTTGCATCATCTTTTGGTATTTTATATTCATATTCCTGTCTAATGATCCCATCTTTACTACTTTTTACAGCAATAAATGCCTCATCATCCAATAAACGTATTCTTACCTGCTTATTTTCACTCTTAAACAAATAAGCCTGACATATATAAACATTTTTTGTTCCCTGTTTCCAATTTTCGTTTTTTACCAGAAATTTTCGCTCAATCTCTTTAGCCATAATAACTTATTAACATTCAACCTGATAATTGTGATTTTAAAAAACTAATCATTGATGGCAAAGGTAGCTACTTTTGCATATTGATATGGCAATACAGTATTAACAAATGAAAAAAGTATATCTATCCATTATTGTTTTAATAATCATGAGTATTAACTCAAAATGTCAAACTTTACAATTATTTTGGGGTAATGTATCCAGTTTTGAAATCACGGCAGCCGAATTTCAGAAATTTTTAAAAATAGAAGTTCTTGACACTTTAAAAAACAGGAAGATTGCAGATGTTAGTAAGTTCCGGTTTATAATTCAACCTCTTATGGATGGTCCTGTAAAAGTTGCCGAAGGAGAAGGTCCTGTATTCAATTCTACCATGAAAGAATTTATTTTAAGTTCAAAACCAGGAGATCGTATTGTGGTAAGTGATATTTTTGCCTATGTTGAAAATGAGGGTACACGAAAAATACCTACTGCTGCAGTGTTTGAAGTAAAATAATTATTCAACAACTATTTTTTTATAAAATACGCTATTTTCTGTATTTATTTTTAAGAAGTATATTCCACAAGCCGGAAAAACTGCTCTGTCAAGATGGTAGTCGAACATACCAAATTTGTTCTGTTGAGTATTTTCATGAATTAGCTTGCCCTCCATGCTAAAAATGGCTACCGAAACAGTTGATGGCACACTGAAAAAAGATGAAACAAACATTCCATTACTATTTACCGGTAAAGGATAAACAATAAAATTTTTGTAATTGTTTTCTTCAATACTATTGATGGCAACTGTTAAACTTTTTGTGGTATCGTGTTGACCATAAACGTTGCTCACTGAGAGTTTGATAAAATACTTTCCTTCTTTATTAAACCTGATGATTGGATTTTTAGAACCCTCATTTGTGCCCCACTTAAAGGTAACAGTGTTCGGTGTGCACGTCCATAAATAGGTTGTTGGTGCAAATAGTTTACTTTTATCTGTAAAATAAACATCTGTTCCTGTATTTGGATTATCATTATCAAAAATAAAGTCTGCAACAGGTTTATAATTGCTGCTACTACCACTTATATTAACATAGTTTTTCCTTAAACTGTCGTCCATTCCAAAGTTATTTACTGCTCGTAGTTTGATTGTATAACTACCTGATTTTGTAAAAATAATTTGTGGTGACTCCGAAGTGCTGTCAGTACTTCCTGTGTAATAAAAAGTATAAGGGCTAACCGACCACTGATAGGTATTTCCAATTCCACTTGAATTATTAGTAAATGTTACTGTTTCTCCAACATTGGCTGATGTTTTATCAGCATCAAAACTGGCTACTGGTGCAAAAGGGGAAATAATATTTCTGTATTTATCTCTGTATCTGACTGTTGTTGGTGTAAAATTACCAGCTATGACATCTCCGTTGATTTCAAGCACAGGAATTCTAACCCCTTTTGCCAGCCATTTATACTCCATTCTTTGGCGTGGAAATCCCACTTTAAAAGAACCTATTCCAATGGAATCTATTTCATTAATAAAAGTTTTTACCCTAATACAGTCAAAAGTGCCAAAAGGGGTTGTTATTTTCCCTTCTCCATCGACAGTATTAATTCTATAACCAGCCATGCTAAGTTGCAACATACCTCCAAGATTGGTATTGAAATAAAAAGTTGTGCTGTCGTGTTTACCATAGGTCAATGGTAATAAGTAAATTTCATCATTATCAATGTAATAGGCAGGAACAGGAAAACCATTGAAAGTCAAACCCATGCCATTTGCCTCAAATTTTGAGGATGATTTTTTAAAAAAATTATAAATATTTTTTATGCTATAAGTGCCCATACCTATGCTATCGGTGATTTTCAAACCATAAGAGCCAATAAAAAAGAAAGCATACGGTGTTTGAACAGAGTTTTGATAATTATAAATATCCTGACTATTGGGCTCAAGACCTGAAAAATCCCAGATATATGTAGAACCTGTTTTTGCATAATTTGAAATAATATCCTGTGTAACATCTGATACACTATACCTCAATGTATCTCCAGCCGATGGCATATCAGACGAATTAATACTAATCTGGGCAATTGTATTGATTGTTGCCAGAAAAATTAGTAAAACAATAAGAATAACCTTCATGTTAACAACTATTTAATTTTGTAACAAATTTACATTTATCAGTCATTTAAAGCAAATGCTTTATTGTGAGCAATAAACGTTCAATAAACTTTAAAGTCTTCGACCTGCTATCCCATTCGTTGTAATCAAACAAAATGCAATCGTCAAGAGTATCTTTAATATGTTGTGTTATAACAGTTCTCACTTCGTCATTTGGTGTAAACAATCCTATTTCGAACATGTACCTGAAACTTCTGTAATCAAAATTCGTAGAACCGGCATAACACCATTTGTCAGCTACAAAAAGTTTTGAGTGCAGATTTGTCGGCAAATAATACCATATTTTTACTCCGGCTTCAAATAATCGCCCCAGGTAATGTTGCCTTAGTCTGTCAACTACTGTCACATCGGACCTTCTTGGAATAATCAAATTGACTTTTACGCCTTTTTTAGCAGCAGAAATGAGTGACTCCGACAACAAATAGGTTGGTAAAAAATAGGGTGTTTCTATAAAAACTTCATCTTCAGCATTTTTTATCAATTGAATAAATCGTTTACGAATGCGTTGATATCTGACACTTGGAACATCCCTCACGATTTCAAAATCGCCTTTTCGAATAATTTCTGATTTTTTTCGTTTATCAAATTTATAACTATTTTTAAGATGATAATTATCAAGAAAAACCTCACTAAAAGTTTTGGTGATTTTTCCTTCCAGACGCAACGAAAATTCGCGCCAGTTCATATTGTAATTGGAAATATTTATTGAGCTGATATAAGTTATTTCATCGTCTATCAACAATAGTTTTCGATGATTTCTTTCATGATTGGCTAATAAAAAATTAAGAACAAACCTAATTTTTTTAAAGTATTTAATTTCTCCACCAGCATCAGTAATAGGTTTGAAAAAACGGGTATTGGCACCTGTACCCCAGGCATCAAGCAATAATTTTATTTCAACACCTTGTTGTGCCTTTCTGGCCAGGGCATTTTTAAATTTTATACCGATTGGATCGTTCTCAAATCTGAAAGTTTCTATATAAATATTTTTTTTAGCATGACTTATATCGTCAAGCATACTATTATAAATCTTTAACGGGTCAGAAAAAGATGTTACCCCATTAAAAACACTCATTTTATTGAAATTATATTGTTCTGCTCAAATCGCTAAATTAGATAAATGAATTATTTTTGGTGCCTCATTTATTTCAATTTATTTAAAAAAATAAAACAAATCCTACATGAATGTCTTAATAATTGGTAGTGGAGGGCGTGAACATGCCATAGCATCAATGGTGAAGAAAAGTAATATACTGACTAACCTATTCATTGCACCAGGAAATGCTGGCACGTCAGAAATAGGAACTAACGTTGATATAAGAGTAGCAGACTTTAACGCCATTGCAAAATTTTCTGTCGAAAATAAAATTGATTTGATTATTGTAGGCCCCGAAGACCCTATTGTAAATGGTATATATGATTTTTTTAAAAATGATTATTCACTGAAAAATATTGCTGTGTTATCCCCTTCATCAAATGCTGCCATGCTTGAAGGAAGTAAACATTTTGCAAAACTATTCATGAAAAAATACAATATCCCGACTGCAGCATATAAAGTTTTCAATGGCAAACAATATCTGGAGGCTAAGAATTATCTGGAGAAAAGCAAATTACCGGTTGTTTTAAAGGTTGATGGTTTGGCAGCAGGGAAAGGAGTAACAGTTGCATTTACATTTAATCAGGCTATCTCAGCTCTTGATGATGCATTTTTAAACAATAAATTTGGTGATGCAGGACAAACACTTGTCGTTGAAGAATTCCTTGATGGAATAGAACTATCAGCTTTTGTATTAACGGATGGAAAAAATTACATTTTATTGCCTGAAGCAAAAGATTACAAACAGGTAGGAGAAGAAAATAAAGGTCCAAACACTGGTGGAATGGGATCGGTGTCGCCTGTACCATTTTTTGATGAAATTTTTAAGCAAAAAGTTCTGAAACGTATTATAGAGCCTACTATTTCAGGGCTCCAAAAGGAAAATATGGATTATAAAGGTTTTATTTTTTTTGGATTAATGAATATGAAAGGTGATCCTTATGTCATTGAATACAATGTCAGATTGGGTGATCCTGAAACAGAATCTATACTTCCAAGAATAGAAAACGATATGCTCCCTAAAATATATGATGCTGCAAAAGGGTGCCTGAAAGCAGATAATTTAGTTATTTCTCCCTATCATTCAGCTACTGTGATGCTAGTGTCAGGTGGTTACCCCGGCAATTATGAAAAAGGAAAAACAATCCTTGTTACTGAAAAACTTAAAGGGTGTAATGTTTTTGTTGCTGGTGCCATTTGGCAAAATAATATGATGCTGACAAACGGTGGTCGGGTTTTGGCAATAAATGCCTTAGGAAAAACAATGGATGAAGCACTGAAAAGCGTTTACAGCAACATTAAGCACATAGGTTTCGATAAAATGTACTTTCGCAGGGATATTGGTAAAGACCTCAGCACATATTAGTGCTTATTTTTCTTCTTCAGTTTTTGATTCTTTATCCTTTTTGCCAAAAATTGAAAAATTCACATAGCGTGATGGGTGTTTTTTCAGGTCTTCAACCAAAATATTCAGGTTTTTAGATGTTTTTTCAAGATTGATATATAATTTGTCATCATTTACCAACTGACCTAACGAGCCTTCTCCCCTGTTAACCTTTTCAAGTATGGCATTTACCCTGCTGACAAGTTCATAACTTTCATTGATAGCTTGGGCAAGATTGGACGCCTGAATAGAATCAGAAATGGAATTAATGTTTTTGATAAAATTATCAATCTGATTCTGATTATTTTTAATAGTTTGTGTTATAGCGTCAACATTTGCTAAAATATTGGTAAGCCTTTCTATGACTTTGTTCCTGTTAATTTTCTCAGTCAGAAGTTTTATTTCTTCTGTCGATTCCTTTAAATTTTCAATAGATAATTTTAAATTTTGTGATGCACCTTCATCCAGCATTTTATTAAATTCCACAAGTGTTTTATTTAATTTCTCTGTGATAGGTTTTATGCTTTTATCAATGGCATCACCTAAACCTTTCGATGTTTCAGCTTTTAAAACACCCCTGCTTTCAATGATTTTACTACCTGTTCCCGGTATAATTTCAACAGCTTTTGCACCCAAAATATCCAGATCAATAATTTTTGCAATGGTTCCATCATGCAAATCCACCGGTACTCTGATACTTAAGGTTACTTTTACCAGTTTAGGATTTTTTTCATCAAACTCAACATCATAAACTTTTCCTATTCTGTGACCACTCAATACAACAGGATTTGAAACCTGCAGTCCATTTATGTTTTCATAATACGCATAATAGGTATGTGATGACGAAAAAACATCTTTTCCTTTCAAAAGATTATAACCAAGTATTAATACAGTCAGGGTAAAAACAGCAAAAATGCCGATTTTTGATTCATCAGAAATTTTCACAGGTAAAATTTTGCAGCAAAATTAAGCTATTTTTTATCTACTTTTAATTTAATTATTGAACCTTACAATTATAATAATAACACTTTTCATAAACTGAAGAATTTAACCTATTGTTATTTAAAAAATTAATGTCTTTTGCTTGTTTGAAGGCAAAACAATTTGTTTTTTTGCATAAAAATAAGATAGCCAAAATTCTAACTTCATAAAGATTTTTGCTATACCAAATAACCAAAAAAAAGAATATAACAGGAATCAGTTTTTTAAAAAGGCAATAATTACATTAGAATTGCATTTAATATAAAAAGTCAAAAGATGAGGAATAGAGCAAACTATATCATTTACTTTTCTGTAGTTGCACTATACTATATTGGTGGTTTATTTGTTGCATTCAGTCCTTCACTACATTATATCCCTAAAAATATAAGGGTTATTTTTGCTCTTTTCTTTTTTGCCTTTGGTACTTATCGTTTAACAAGATTTTTAAACAGGAAAAGAGATCATGATTACTAAAATTTATAATTGGTATCTGTTTGTACTTATCATATCAGTAATGATCGTAGTTTTTGCCAGTTGCAATCAGGGGCGTAAAACCATAGATGAAACTCCAACACGTGGAAAAATAAAAGTAAGCTTTGACGAAAGTTACACTTTATTGGGTGATGCCGAGGAATATACTTTTGAAAAAACATATAAATACGCTGATATTACCATTTGTTATAAACCAGAAACTGAAGTTGTGGCTGATTTGCTTAATGATTCTGCCCGCATAATCATGATAAGTCGTGAGCTGACACAAAATGAAGAAAATATATTGAAAAAAAAGCAGTTGATACCCAAAACAACAAAAATAGCCAAAGATGCTATAGCAATTATTGTCAACAATTCAAACCCAGACACTATGCTACTTTTCAATGATCTTTATGCTATTTTTAAAGGTGAAAAATCCAGATGGACCGACCTAAATCCAAAATCAGGTTTACAAAATATTAAAGTTGTTTTTGATAACAATAACTCAGGAAATGTAAGGTATATAGTAGAAAAATTCAAACTAAACCAACAGCTACCTGAAAACTGCTTTGCTGTGAATTCCAATCCTGAAGTTATTGAGTTTGTTAAAAATAATAGAAATGCCATGGGGATCATCAGTGTCAACTGGATAAGCGATCCGAATGATAGTCTTTCAGGTGCCTTTTTGAAAATGATCAATGTTGCATATATTGGTGATCCTAACAATATAGATGGTAATGGTGACTATTATCGTCCTTACCCTGGAAACATAGCTGAAGGATCCTACCCGTTGATTCGTGAGGTATATATTATCAATCGCGAGTATTTTACAGGTTTGGGTTCAGGCTTTGCACAATTCATTGCAGGTGATAAGGGTCAGCGTATTGTCAGACGTGCAGGACTTGTGCCAGCCCAGATTCCTATCCGACTTGTTGAAATTAAGCAATAAATATGAAATTTTAAGTTTAATAATATGAAAAAGAGCGTTTTTAAATTACTAGTTGTTGTTGTTGTCTTTTTAAGTTTTTTTAATTCTATTAAGGCGCAAAGCCTGAATGAAGCAATCAGGCTTACCAGAAATGAACAGTATGAAGCAGCAGAACAAATGTTCAAAGTGCTGATAAATAATGAGCCAAACAACTCTGATTATTACTATTATTATGGAGAAAACATAATAAATTCCTATGTTTCCGACTCTTCTACCAGCGACTTTAATGATTATGCTGGTAAAGCAAAGGCAAACTTTGACAAAGGCAAAACTGCCAACCCAAATAATCCATTAAACTACGTTGGTCTCGGAACAACTTACCTGCTAACCGGTGATTCTGCCACTGCAAGGGTTATGTTTACCCAGGCAAAATCTTTTTTACCTTTTGTGCCAAAAAAGTCTAAAACATTATCCTTAACCAAACAGGCAGAAATATTATCAAAAATCGCTCGTGCATACATTATTTCTCCAATCAATGATACATCTATCACCTTACCTTTGCTCAGAAGGGCAGCTACTATTGATAAAAAAAGTGCTGATCTTTTTATTATTTATGGTGATGCATATCTCGAAATTAATGATGGCTCAAATGCCATGGCAAATTATAAAAAGGCTTACACTATAGATCCAAAATCAGCCATAGCTTACATCAGAATCGGTTATCTATATAAGAGGACAAAAACATATAAAGATGCATTAACAAATTTTGAAACGGCTGTCAACATTGACTCAACTTTTGCACCAGGTTATCGTGAACTGGCTGAATTATATGCATTGGCTGGCAGATATAATGATGCACTTAAAACGTATGATAAATTCTTTAAGTTATCGGTTAACAATACAACTGCAAAAATCAGTTATGCTAAATTCCAGTTTATGGTAAAAAACTTTAACGAAACTATCAAACTGATACAAGAGATTATGCAGATTGACTCTTCCAACAACATTTTAAACAGGTTATTGGCATATTCATATTTTGAAACAGCTCAATATGATAAAAGCCTTGCATCAATTGAAAAATTTCTTCAAAACGCACCCACCAAAAGAATTATTGCATCCGACTATACCTATTATGGCAGAACTTTAATAAAATTGAAAAAAGACTCTCTGGGACTTACCAAGCTTGAAAAAGCATATTCAATGGATACCTCAGCACGAGATCTTCTTAAGGAAATTGCTTCAGGATACAATAGTCTGAAAAACTTCAATTCAGCAGCTAAATACTATGAAATCATTGCAAATATTACCAAATTACCTGGAGACATTTTCAACTATGGAAGAGCATTATACAATGGTAAACAATATCAAAAAGCAGATTCTGTTCTTAATAAACTCATTATCATTCAACCCAATTCAATACAGGCCATTCGTTACAGAGCATTGGCAAATGTCGGCATTGATACTACCACCACCCTTGGCCTTGCCAAACCATATTATGAACAACTTATAATAGCTGCACGGCAAGACTCAGTCAAATATTTAAAAGAAATTAAAGAAGCATACGAATACCTTAGGTTTTATTTCCTCAAACGTTACAATACCCTGAAAAAAAGAGAAGATGCAGCACAAACTGTTGCATACTGCGAAAAAATTCTTGCCATTGCTCCAAATGACGAATTATCAAAGAACATTATAAAGTCATTAAAAGGAAAGTATTAGACATATCCTAAAAACTAATTCAAAAAGCACATTTAATAAAAGTATTCTATTAATAATTTGCTGATTTAAAAATCATTGTATATTTGTCACTGTATTGAATTAACTTTTAAACAAATAAATTCTTTAAAATTGTGTAAAAATGAAAACTAAAGGACAAACACTGAAAGATGCGCTACAATCAACATTTGCAGTTGGAGCAATAGTGATTTCTCTCATTGTAGCATTCATTATTTATAAGTACATTATGGGCAATCCCATAAACTTTGAAGGTGGCAACCCAAAAGGTCATCCACTACCAGGAAACTACCTTGCAATTATTTACAAAGGAGGTTATATTGTACCACTTTTAATTTCATTACTTCTTATCCTTGCTATTTTCTCTATTGAAAGAGGTATCACTCTGGCACGTGCTAAAGGAAAAGGAAGAATTAATGTTTTTGTAAAAAACCTTCAAACACACCTAAACAATAGTGAAATTGACAAAGCTATTGCTTCATGTGATCAGCAAAAAGGTAGCCTGGCAAATGTAATGCGGTCGGGCTTAGTAAAGTATAAAGAACTTGAAAAAGACGAAACAATGGTGAAAGATCAAAAAGTGCTTGCATTACAAAAGGAAATTGAGGAATCTACTGCACTTGAATTACCAATGCTATCAAGAAATCTGGTATTTTTGTCAACAATAGCTTCTATTGCTGTGTTGATTGGTCTTATTGGAACAGTACTTGGTATGATCAGAGCATTTGCCGCATTGGCACAAGCAGGTGCCCCTGATGCTCTTGCATTGGCAACCGGTATTTCTGAAGCACTTATAAATACTGCTTTTGGTATTTCCGGATCCACTCTGGCAATTATTCTTTACAATATGTTTTCTACAAGAATTGATGCCATGACATTTAAAATTGATGAAGCTGGTTTCAGCCTTGTCCATACTTTTGCATCAAAGGTTAAATAAATTATTAATAAGCTAAAAGAGTTTTACCATGCCAAAAATTAAATTACCGGTAAAATCACCACACATAGATATGACACCTATGGTGGACCTCTTTTCGCTGCTGCTAACTTTTTTCATGCTTACAACTTCTTTCCGTCCTCAGGAAGCAACGATTGTTGACTCACCAACTTCAATTTCTGAAACTCAGGCACCTGAAAAAGATGTCATTACTATTTTAATAAGTAAAGACAGTAAAATCTTTTTTAACTTAGACAATGGTAAAGACAGTTCATCACACAATCGTAGCAAATTGCTGGAGCAAATGGGTAACAGATATGGGTTTAAATACACTGAAAAAGAATTGGAGACATTTGCTAAACAATCTTCTTTCGGTATGCCGATAAAAAACATCAAACTTTGGTTAAATACTGAAGACTCTAAAGAAAAGGAAAAACTGCAAACAGGTATTCCTTATGATTCTATTGACAATCAGTTGACATATTGGGTATTATATGCCCGTTTAATAAATCCCAACGCAGAAGTAGCAATCAAAGGTGATGGAGATGCAGACTTTACAACTGTGAAAAAAGTGATGGATATCATGCAGGATAATGAGGTTAATAAATTTAATTTAGTAACTAATTTAATGAAAGAAGAAGTTACTTTAGCTGACATTCCTAAATAATCAAGCTATGGGAGAAATAATTCAAGAAGAACACGGCAAAAAGCACGGTGGCAAACCAAAACCGAAAAAGCATTCCACGCGAATTGACATGACTCCAATGGTTGACCTGATGTGTTTGCTGATAACCTTTTTTATGCTCACTACAGCATTCAGCAAGCCTAAAGCTATGGAAATTACTATGCCCAAAAAGGAAAAGGATAAACCTAAACCAGATGATGGTATTAAAATTCCAGCCTGGAGAACATTGAATATTGTATTAACTGAAAATAATCGTATTTTCTACTTCATTGGTATTGCTGATCCTACTAAAAAAGATATTCCTTTGCCAACATGGGTGGAAACAGATTTTTCAAAAGATGGTATTAGAAAAGTTTTACTGGCAAAAAATGCAGACCTTTTCACTAAAATAACTGAATATCGAGAAAAAAGGGTAAAAGGAGAAATTTCTGATGCTGACAGCACTGCACAAAAGAAAATCATTGAGTTTAAAAAAGAAGACAAACATGGTCCTATTGTTCTGATAAAAGCCGATGACAAAGCTAAATACAAAAATATCGTTGATATTGTTGATGAAATGGCAATTTGTAATATAGGTAGTTATGCCATTGTTGATATGACCAAGTTTGAGCTTAAAATGCTTGAAGAAGTTAAAGCCAAGGCAAAGTAATAAAAATTTATAACTATTAAAAGTAAAGATATGGCACCAGTAAAAGAAAAAGCCGAACATCTTGACGAAATAGTGTTTAAAGATAGGAATAAAAGCTATGGCGCTTATTTCCTTCGAAAAATCTATAAAAAGCATGTTACTATCGCAACAATTATTTCAGTATCTGTACTTTTAGTTGGCGTTACTGTGCCACTAATAGCAGGTTATCTGAACAAAAAACGTATCGTTATTGACGATAAAAATGTTGCTGTAGAAATGACACAAATGAACAAACCACCTGAAGATGCCCCGCCACCACCACCTCCTCCTCCTCCCGAAGAACTGTTGGCAAAAGCTGAATTTAAAGCTCCTATTGTTACAACCGACTCAGTTGAAGAAACAACAGTGTTTATTATGGAAGATCTTAACCTCCAATCAACGAATACTACTGTAGATACTACTGATTTTGTTGTGCATGAGGAAAATAAAGTTATACAGGAACCCGTTGAAGAACCCTTTTTAGTGGTTGAAGAAATGCCTTCCTTTCCCGGTGATGAAGGGGCAATGTCTAGATTCCTTAAAGAAAACATAACTTATCCGGAAGTAGAAAGGGACAATGGTGTTATGGGATTGGTGGTTGTGTCGTTTACTGTTGAAAAGGATGGTTCTATTTCCAACGTTAACATACTTAAAAGCATGACACCAAACCTTGATGCTGAAGCTATCAGGGTGGTTAAAAGTATGCCCAAATGGAATCCAGGAAGGCAAAGCGGTCGAAATGTTAGGGTGACCATCAATGTTCCAATTCGTTTTACACTAAATTAGAATTCATTACTCAATTTTTATAGCCATTCCGGTTTTTCGGGATGGCTTTTTTATTACAATTCCTTTTTATACCAGTGAAGCTTTGGACAAAATTATATTTAGTTTTTTGTCACACAGACTTATTGAACCAGAATCATAAAATCCTAATTAAAGCTGCATAATTACGCATTTGTATTTGTTTCCCTGTATTATTTATATTATTTTTATCGTTAAATAATAAAATTGTTACCATGAAATCAAGTATTGAAAAATTTGAACAATTTGATGAAATTGTTTTCAAAGACCGGAACAAAAATTATGGAGCTTTTTCACTTCGTAAAAACTATAAAAGACATCTTATAATTTCAATTATCATTAGTGCTTCTGTGTTTTTAACATCTGCCAGCATACCATTGGTAGCATCTTATCTCAATTGTGCAAAAATACTCACTAAGATAGATGACAAAACTCGCATTATCACAACATTTAAGCCTCCTGTTAATGATGCTGTGGTAATGCCCCCTTCACCTCCATCCTCTTTAGATAAATTAGTTAAAGAGTGTGCTAATGGAAGTTTTCGGGTTACTGATGATACAGTAAGCTCTGAACCTGTATTTATTGGTCTAACATTTACTGGTGTATCAGATACAGGTATTTTTGATACCACTGCTATAATGTCAAATAAATGGTCAAAGGCGATAGAACAGGTTGATACCCATGTTCATATCGGAGTTGAAGAAATCCCGGAATTTCCCGGAGGTGAAGAAGCAAGAACAAAATTCCTGAAAAAGAACATTATTTATCCTGAAAGAGAAAAAAGCTATGATATTCAGGGACAGGTTGTTGTAGGTTTTGTTGTCGAAAAAGATGGTACATTTACCAATATCAACATAATTAAAAGCGTTTCACCCGGAATTGATGAGGAAGCGATCCGTGTTGTTAAAATAATGCCTCCATGGAATCCTGGGAAACAAAATGGTAACATTGTCAGATGTCAGATGAGCATTCCTATACGTTTTGTATTAAATTAAACTCTTTCAGCGTTTTTCATATTTATTGGTCGCCTTTGATAAGGTCCTGCGAAAGCAGGACTTTTTTTTGGGGGGGTTGATAAAGTATCATTATACATGACTGATCATTGTATTTTAAAATCTAATTTTACCTTTGAAGAAAAAAACGGTATTCACATACATTTGCATTAAGCATAATAAAAAAACTATGAGATATTTATTAATTGTGCTATTGAGCATTGTATTATCTGCTCAAAGTACACATGCTCAAAATCGTCCTATTGACAAAACTTTATTGGCATCAATAAAAGACAATGATTATGAAAAAGTAAAAAAACTGATTTCTTTGACTGCCAATGCCAGTGCTAAAGACGATAATGGTGCCACAGCTCTGATGTGGGCTATTTATAAGGCCGATCTTAAAATGGTAAAATTATTAATAAAAAATGGAGCTGACGTCAAAGCTAAAGGAATAATTTACCTTAATGAGGATAAAACAAGCTATTATGGCAGTCCTTTGGCCATCGCAGCAGGGCAGGGCAGAATAGATATTTTAAAATTCCTGGTGGAAAAATGCGGAATTTCTGCAAATGATAAACAGCTGACGAAAGAAAAAACTGAAAAAGGCTGGGGTGCATTGCACGAAGCTTGTATTGCCGGAGACATCGAAATCATTAATTATTTGTTTGAACATGGTGCAGATAAAAATCTTCAGAGCATCGACATGTTCATTCCTGTTGGACCAACACCATTGATTTGTGCAGTTCGTAGTTCAAATATTGATGTTGTCAAACTAATTCTCAGTAAAAAACCAAGGATTGATGCTGTTGATGAAAGTGATATTAATGCCTTGGGATATGCCATACTGTCGGGTAAAATTGAACTTGTAAAGCTTCTTGTTGAGGCAGGTGCCGACCTCACTTACCCACTTTTCAGAGGCGCAGGATATCTGATGTTTTCAGCTTACTCTAACAATACAAAAATCTTCAAATATTTTATTGAAAAAGGTATTGATCCTCACAAAACGAACAGAATAGTAATGAATGATATCAGCATATATACCCTAATTGGTATGTGTGCAGCACAGGGAAATATTGAACTATTACAGTATTGTATCGACAGCCTTAAGCTCGATATCAATCAAAAATTTATTATTTTAGATGATAAGGAAATTGAATGTATGCCAGCATTGCATGTGGCAATATGGTGTAAACAAATTGAATCAACAAAGTTTTTGATTGACAAGGGTGCTGATGTTAATCTGGCTGAAAACACTTATGGCATTTCTCCTTTGATATATGCTGCTTTCAAAAATATTCCTGAGTTATGCAAATACCTTGTAAACAAAGGAGCAGATGTTAATTTTCAGTCAATTGACGGCTATTCTGCACTTTACATTGCTGTTCGTGATAATTATGAGGAGGTTTACAAATATTTACTCGAAAACGATGCAGACCCAACACTGACCGATAAAGATGGCTATGGAGCTTACTTTTTTGCTTTAAAGAATTTTACCTCCTATGTTATTCAATTCATTGAAAACAGGATTAAAACACCTGAAAAATCCTGGAAATATCCTTATACCCTCCTTTACCAGGCATTACTGAGTGATGATATTAAAGAAGTTGAAAACCTGCTGAAAGCGGGGTACAAAACTGATATTCCGGATTCATGGGGCATGGTTGCATTAAACTATGCCATTACCAGTAAATCTTTAGCTAAAGTTGACCTTATTCTTCAATATGATAAGAATATTAATAAGATTACCGGAAAAACAACTCCGCTCTGCCAGGCGCTCAAAATGGATAAATTAATCAGCCAACGACTAATAGAAAAAGGTGCTGACATTAATTTAAAATCCACTTCAGGTGAAATACCGATATTTATGGTAATAGGTGACAGTTCTCTTCAATTACTGAATACTTTTTTGGGAAAAGGATGCAATCCTAACATTTTAAATGACACTAATCTTTCTGTACTGCAATATGCCATTGCTACTAATAGCCTGATATCAGTAAAAGCCCTGATTGCTTTTGGTGCAGACCCTGCTCTAAAAGGCTACAAAAACATGAATGCCATTGATTATGCAAAATCGATTAATGCTGAACAAAGTATTATTGATTATTTAACTAATCCCAGCCCAGATATCATCGAATTACTGGAATCTGGACTGTCAAACTGCATCTCAAAGATTGCTGAGAAAGATCCATCAGTATTAAACAACCTATGCAAAAATGGCTCATATTTAATCTTCGCCCTCATTTTAAAAAATGAACTCAATCTTTTCAAATCACTTGCAACAAAATTCAATATCAATGTACAGGATTCGTTTGGTAGAACTCCCTTATATTATGCAGTTTTTATTGGCAATACTGATTTTGCTAAAGAATTACTAAAATACAATTCTGATGTTTCACTAAAAACAAAAAATGGAGATAACGCTCTCGAACTTGCCACTGAAATGGGTTTTATCGAATTAGCCAATCTGATTTCATCAAAAGGGACTAAAATAAGACAAAATGTTGCCGTCAGACCTGATTTATACGTATCAGTTGGCCATACTGCCGGGATAATTGCCATTGACATTTCAAATGATGGTAAATATATGCTGACCTTTGGAATGGACGATAAGGTTATTCTTTGGGAAACTGAAACAGGCAAAGAAATTAAAACCTACGACAACATTAAACATTATGCTGGAGATGAAAAAGGTAGCTTTTACTTGAACACTATTTGTTTTTCACCAGATAATAATCGATTTCTGGTCTCAGGATCCTCAATAATTGCTGAATTTGATATTAAATCAGGTGAAATTATCAGGAAGTTTAATGGCATAGGAAGGGCAAGTTATTCTCCTGACGGAAAATATATTATTGCAGGAGGAGGAACAGCAGGAAACAGTGATTTAAGCTTTGCACGTTTGTTCGACTCAAAATCAGGGAAAATTTTGTTTGAATCAAGAACTGCATGTGATGGACAGTCGGCTTTTATCGATGATGGAAAATTTTTTACTATATGCACTGACAATGAACTCATTATTTATAAAACCGATGCTTTTTCGGTTTATAAGTCATTTAGCTTCAACAATCCCCGCTCTTTTGACATCAATCAAAATATCCTAGTAAAAACATCCGAAAATTTTGTTGAATGCAGGTCAATTGACAGCAATAATGAATTATTTTTCATTGTCCATCCTGGTGCCATTGCTCGTTTGTCACCTGATGGAAAAATACTGGCTACAGGCGGACACGATCAACTGGTTATATTATGGGATGTGGCTACAGGGGAAAAAATAAGGGAACTGTTCGGCCATGATCATTACATTTCATCGCTTTGTTTTTCCCCCGATGGAAAATACCTTTACTCTTCCAGCCGCGATAAAGTTGTTATTAAATGGGAAGTCAGAACTGGAAATAAAATATTGATATTTGGTGGTCATTCCTGGCAAACTAAACATGTTTCTTACACTCCCGATGGTAAATACCTTGTAACCACAGGTAACGACTACAGTGTTAAAATATGGAATCTGGCAAAAATAACGGAAGTAAAAGATATCAAAGGACATAAAGGAAGTATGTTTGGTTTTAGTTTTTCTCCTGATTCGCAAAGTGTGCTGACTTATGGCGAAGACCGTATTCCAAGATTATGGGATTTTTCCAATGGCACTAAAAAAATGACTTTCAGAACACACAAACAGGTGGTTCTCGGTGCAGGCTTTTCTCCTGATGGAAAATACTGCTTCAGCTACAGCAACGATAAAAAAGTGATAGTTTGGGAGGTTGCCACAGGGAAGAAAATACTGGTTCTTTCGCAGGCATTGCAGGAAAACAAAGCCAACACAATTGTCAGTAATCAAAATCCTTCAACCTTTTTCTGCTTTTCCGCTGATTCAAAATCCTTCTTTACATTCGATACCCTCAGTAATACAGGTACATACATTTTTAGGTTCAACCTTGCAACAGGCAGTTTCTCTGATAAATTTGCTGTTACCACCAATTCCATTAAAGCGGAAGAGGCTTTACATAACCAGCTCTCCCTTACCCCTGATGGCAAGTTCCTGATCTGTGGTTTTCATTCAAAAAACAACAACTCTGAAGTTCATCTGGTCGATTTGGCCACACTCAAAACATGGAAATATGTTTCTTTTTCAGGATTTTTTAAAATAGCATTTTTCAATGCCGATTATTCACGCATGCTGGTGTACAACGACTACAAAGATGAAGCACAATATTTTGATGTCACCAAAAACAGTTTGATTCAAAAATTCAGTAAATGCACTATTGACGATCAAAACAACATCTTTTCTCCTGACAGTAAGTATTTTATTCTTTTCTTCAACAACATGATAACTTTATTCAGCGCTCAGAACGGACTCGCAGTTTATTCCTTCGAATATCATATTGCTAATGTATTATCTGCCTGTTTTTCCCCTGATGGCAATTTTCTCGTTAGCAGTTCTAACGATAACACCATGAAAATTTATGACATCAATGCTAAAAAACTTGTTTTGAACCTCATACAATTTGGAAAAAACGACTGGGTGGTATCCAATCCTGATGGTTTATTCGATGCCTCCGCTAATGCCATGAAACTGCTTTATTATACCTCAGGATTGAAGGTGATTGAACTCGACCAGATGAAAGAGCGATACTATGAACCAAACCTTCTGCCAAAAGTATTGGGTTTCAATAACGAAAAGGTCAGAAATGTAGAGTCTTTATCGGAAGTGCAAATGTTTCCGGATGTAAAGGTAAATCTCAACAATACCAACCTTGTTATTGACTTGAAAAATCAGGGTGGTGGTATCGGGAAAGTAGTTATTCTTGTGAATGGCAAAGAAATCGCCTCAGATGCCCGCGGACCCAAACCAGATCCTGATGCCGAAAAACTGAAGATCAATTTCGACCTGAAAAACCACCCATATCTGAAAGCCGGCAAAGAAAACATTATTGAAGTAAAGGCTTATAACGAAGAAGGATATCTTGTCAGCCGTGGTGCCAATGTCAGTTATACACCTGCAACAACAGCCACACAAAAACCACCACACCTCTACGTGATCGCCAGTGGCGTTTCCGACTATACCGGTGACCAGATTGACCTGAAATATGCTGCAAAAGATGCTGAAGACATGGCCAACGCCCTGAAGATTGGCGGAAGGCGCCTTTTTGGAGATGAATATACACACATTTACCTGATGACCACCAGCAATACTAATTCCGATATGCAGCCCACCAAGGCAAACATTTTAAGAGTTTTTAATGAAATATCTAAGATTGCTAATTCTTCTGATGTGTTTATCCTTTACTTATCAGGACATGGCATCAACTGGGGAGGGCAGGATGGTGACTTTTACTACCTCACCAAAGATGCATATACTGCAAATGTAGATGCATATAGTGATCCTAAAATACGTAGTTCATCAACAATTTCCAGCACCGAACTCACCGATCTGTTTAAAAAGATACCTGCACTGAAACAGGTGATGATGATTGATGCCTGTGCCTCAGGCAAGGCAGTTGAAAACCTGATGGCTAAACGAGACATCTCTGCCAGCACCCTTCGTGCCCTCGACAGGATGAAAGACAGGGTGGGCATGTATATTATTACTGGCTGTACGGCAGACGCTGTCAGCTACGAGGCAAGCAAGTTTGGTCAGGGACTGCTCACCTACAGTCTGCTCGAAGGAATGAAAGGCGTTGCCCTGCGTGAAGAACAGTTCATAGATATTGCCCTGCTCATGGCACGTGCACAGGACCGTGTGCCCGAACTGGCAGCCGATATTGGTGGTATTCAAAAACCTCAGGTCTTCAGTCCCTATGGCTCGCAGAGCTTCGATATTGGCGAACTCAACGAACAGGATAAAATCAGTATAACACTGGCACAGCCTAAACCCATGTACCTGATGTCAGTATTTCTCGAAGAGGAAAGTATGGATGATGTACTAGGGCTGGAAAAGATGGTGGATGAAGCCTTCAGGACCGTATCGTCCAAAGGATTGCAAAATCTGATATTCATTAATGCCAAGGAGTTTCCCGATGCCTACCGTATCAGGGGACAGTATAGCCTCAATGGTGATGAGGTGGAACTCAAGCTTAACCTCTTCAGGGGGAAGGAAAAAGCTGGTTCATTCACCATAAAGGGCAACAAAAACAATCTGGATGCTCTTGTTAATGAAATAGTAAATAAATCAACAGAAATCGGTAAATAAATCAGAACATGAAAAAGATAAGTATTATTTTTATTTCAATGGCATTTGCATTTTTTGCAGAAGCACAGCAAACCGATTTTTCATGGATAAAAAGCGGATTAAAGCTAAGGTATTACCTTCATGAATACAATTCAAACTATGAGTTTATGGTAGAATTGCTTGACATCAAAGAGTCAAAGCTGTTCAACTGGTGGATGACATGGCCAGTAAACAGAATAGGAAGCTGTGAAATAACTGCTGAAGCAATGAAAACAGCAACCACCCAGCAAAATTATTTCAGTGGTGGTCACGAGGTATTTGATAACCGCACCACTGGTTATGTCAGCTATGCTGTGTGGAAGGCGATGAAAAATAAAGATACCATCGTCATTCAACCTAATGGTTATGACGAAAAACTTGTTTTTAAAAAAGATGTGCTGTATGAAATAACCATAGATGGTAAAAAAACCAATGTGCCAACCATGTATTGCGAAACAAATCTGGGTTCAAAATTCTGGCTGCTCGACAACCCTAACGACCCTATTATTTTAAAAATGGTAATAGGTTTTAACATCGAAATTGGTGAAATTATGACTCCTGAATACTGGGACAATTAAAACTCATCGCCTTCCCTTAGATAATAGCCCACTACATTCAGGTTTTCGTTGCGATAATAGTTGACATCAGACAGTTTGGTATGTTCAAGACGTTTTACTCGCCACATCTTACTGAAGTCCTTCGACTTCATCACCTGTACCCCTTTTGTGGTACGGCTGTCCACTGCATTAATCAATGAAGTATTGAAAACCATCACTTTTTTAATGTTGCTGATGGCTGCATAATCGGTATCGCTTTCAATATGTTCTATAAATACAAGCTTTGACTCAGTGTTAAAGGCATTTTTAAGCTTTTTACGGTTAAATTCCGTAGCATAGCTTTTCATGCTGATCTTTGCCACCTTTCCATTCTCGAAGGCTGCAATTAGAAATCCATTGTAATATTTTGTACCTACAATATAAATGGGCTTCTCTCCCTGCTCCATATCACATTTTTCGATGATACGAGGCACACCCGAATAATTCAGGTTTTGAACCTTGCATACATTGCCAGCCGAAGTAAACACCAATATTTCAGGGAAACTCATCAGCTCAGCTTTATTTTCTATTTTAAGTACATTCTGATCTTCTTCCTCTTTCAAGGTATCTTTTGGTGCCTCGGAGACGACTTTAAAGAGGTCGAATTTCCTGTAATCCACGATTTGTCCTTTACGGTACTTTTGTTCCAATGCCAATGCATTCACCAGATGTTTAGCAGCTTCAAACGAACAGAGTCTTACATCATGCTCAAAAACAACCTCAAATTCATCCTCCAACTCGTTGATGCTGGCTTCAATCTGGTTTTGTAAGGTTGTATCACGTATTTGTTCTGCCTGTAATTCGTTCATCTGCTTCTACATTTTAAATTTTTACTATGGCAAATTTACAACATACAGTGAATCGTTCATTTCCATTCTTATATTCGTGGCTTTATTTGTTGCCACTAATGCACGAATAATATTTTTCATACCTATTTTTTTATTTTTAAAATGCTTTATCAGCAGTAAAACCCTCAGATTTACCTGAATAGAATTTTGTATTAAATAATCAAAGCAATACCATTACAATTAAATATTAAGTTGTTTCCAATAACCTACTTCAAAACAAGTACAACCTAATTACAGCCACGAATGCACGAATAAGAAATTTCATAGAATATCTTACATTTAAACAAGAATCACTTACGATAATATTTCATCAAATCCAATACTTTTTAAATATCCAAAAGTTGGATTATAAAATTTCGGTTTTCTGGTATGATCATTTATATCTCCATGTGGTACAACTATAACCATACCCTGTCTTACCCTTGTTAATAAAACTCTGTAGGCGTTCATTAAATAGTTTTTCCTTTCCATTTTATTAACATGTAACCATCTATCCTATCAATATGCCCAATAACTCCAATTCACATCAGAAGAACAAAAAGCAGTACGTCAGGATAAAGGTAAAATTGAAAATCAAAATCTTGCAACGGTATCCTTATGCTGAATACAATTCATTCAGAAATATATTCGGGATAATTCGTTTTAGCTTCTTATTTCCTGTTGTTAAACATTCACTTCCACGATAAATTCATCTTAAAAAATATAAATATTGCAAATATTTGAGGGTTGTTTGACTCCATTTCCAATATTTTCTTTTCATGTCATAGCAACTTAATAATAAAATATCCTGAATTAACTGTTTACCATAAGCAATAAGAATAATTATCAGCTGATTAATACAAATGAAAATGGCACAATTTTATCCATTATTGCAACAAAAATTAAACTATGTATCAATATATACTTCAAATACATTCAATAAACCGCTACCTTGTATTGGCATTATTGCTGATAGTGGTTGTTTCTTCCTTTATAGCATGGGTCAGAAATAGTAATTATACAAAATTTAATAAAATTTCCTTGTCACTGCTTACCAGTTTTACGCATTTACAGTTTTTACTGGGAACAGTTTTGTCTTTTATCAGCCCATGGGTGAAATTCAGTTCCGATGTGATGAAGGATGACATGATGAGGTACTGGGCTGTAGAACACCTCACCATTATGCTAATGGCGGTAATATTCATTTCAATACCGGGTCTCACTGTTAAAAAACTGGATGTTTCAAAAAAGAAACATCGCAGAACGGCCATCTGGACAGGTATTTCACTCGTATTGATTCTGGCAGCCATCATGATGAGCGGAAGGGGAATCATATAAAAAAAGCTGCCCGTAAAAGACAGCTTTTATTTTTTGGGGTGACTGATGGGAATCGAACCCACGGCCCCCAGAGCCACAATCTGATGCTCTAACCATCTGAGCTACAGCCACCATAAATTTGAGGGTGCAAAAATACTATTAATTATTTTTCATACAAATAGCATCTGTGATAATCTTTTAATTGATGATTGTGCTTATTGCTTTATTTTTGAAACATCTTAGAATTATGCTATGAATAAACAGCGTATTATCACAAAAACAATTTTATTGTTATCGTTTGTAAGCCTCTCCACCGACATTGCCAGCGAAATGCTATACCCTGTGATGCCGGTTTACCTTAAATCGATTGGTTTTTCAGTTCTTCTCATAGGTATCCTTGAAGGACTGGCCGAATGTGTAGCAGGTTTGTCGAAAGGCTACTTTGGAGAGTTTTCTGATAAAGTAGGTAAAAGAGTGCCCTTTATCAGATGGGGTTACGGCCTCAGCGCCTTATCAAAGCCATTGATGGCAGCTTTTACTTTTCCTTTGTGGATTTTTGGTACACGTACCCTCGACCGTATAGGCAAAGGCATTCGTACTGGTGCACGCGATGCCATGTTGAGCGATGAGGCACTCTCTGAAAATAAAGGAAAAGTTTTTGGCTTTCATCGTTCGATGGATACTGCTGGTGCTGCACTTGGGCCTGTTGCTGCACTCGTCTTCCTGTATTTTTATCCTGAGAAATATAAAATATTGTTTTTATTGGCATTTTTACCAGGGACAATAGCTATACTTCTGACATTATTCCTGAAAGATAAAACTCCAACAAATACAATCAAACCAAAGCCAGGTCTTTTAAGCTATCTGAAATATTGGAATAATGGTACATCAGAATTTAAATCGCTGGTGAGTGCACTGCTTGCTTTTACGTTGTTTAATAGTTCTGATGTTTTCCTCCTACTGATGCTAAAGATGAAAGGCTTCAATGATGTTGAGATGATTGGATTTTATATCTTTTATAACCTTGTTTATGCTCTTTTATCATATCCCCTTGGTTCGTTAGCTGACAAAGTAGGCATGAAAACCATTCTTGTAGGCGGATTATTTGTGTTTTCAGTCGTATATTTCTTAATGGGTATTACCGGAAAAAGTATTTTCATCAATGCTTTGATTTTCGGACTATATTCATTGTATGCTGCAGCCACTGAAGGTGTTTCTAAAGCCTGGATCAGCAAAATAACACCGAAAGAACAAACAGCAACTGCTATCGGATTTTTTACCAGCTTAGCCAGTGTTTTCGCGTTGCTGGCAAGCAGTCTGGGTGGTTTAATATGGAATATGTTCAGTCCACAAAGTATGTTTATTTTTTCAGCATCAGGGGTTTTGCTGGTATCATTTTTCATTTTATTCAGGATACGATCAGTAGCGTAATTTAACAAAATGATGTCGGACATAGAATTTAAGGGAAAAACTTACAATTTAAGGCTTAATGAAGCTTATTCTGATGCCTTTTTCTGCAAAGTGAAGGAATTGATCGACCATTTACTCCTTAATGCCGAAAGTGAAAATAAGCTGTTAGAACTGGTTATTTCTGCTTCGAAAAATAAAAGAGTACCTCTAAAATATCTGATTCCTGATACATCTGCCGCTTTAGAAGTCATCAGGATTATTTCACCAGAATTTAATAAATATACCCTGAAAACAAAAAACTACCTGAAAACACTTGGATGGAAAAAACTCAGGGACTTCAGGCTGGGTACTACCGAGACACAATATCATTTGTATATGATTGAGGTGGAACTGACAAACCGGGTCAATAAGTCAGCATTTATTCAGGCAGACCGGAAGATAGCATTGCTGCCGCATTGCCTACGCGACTTCAGTGTTAATTGTAAGGCGACAAAAGAAGGTTTTGATGTTGTATGTAAACACTGCTCAAAAAAGTGCATGATTAATAGAATTAGCAAAATATTAGCTGTATTTTCAATCGAACCTTATATCTGGAAGGGTGGTGATTTCAGTAAACTGAACAAAGAGATGTTGAGGGATAATAAATCGCTGGGTGTGCTTGGTATTGCCTGCTATCCAGAACTGGTACAAGGCCTGAGAACCTGCAGGAAACATAATATTGCAGTACTGGGCCAACCCCTGGATGCAAACCGTTGCAGCAGATGGATGGGTGATTTTTATGAAAATACTATCAATTTCAAGGCATTGAAATCACTGCTATTAGCAGATTAAGATTCGTTATAAATAAAGAATTTTTGATGCAAATGAGCTTATTTTACTGAATTTTGTATCTGAAAAAAATTATAAGACTTATGAAAACAAATCTTACATTGATCATCCTTGTTGTTACAGGGTTTATATTTCACACCCAGGCACAGTCTATTTATGCCAAGTTGCAGGGTGGATATGGTCTTGCCACCCAAAAACAGGTTATCGGTACATACTATGCGTTGACATACGATGAAAATATTTATGCCAGCTTTGGTGGAGGCCTGAACCTGCAAGGTGCAGCAGGTTATATGTTCAACGATTATATTGGTTTTGAATGTCTTTTAGGCTTTCAGACAGGACAAAAAGCTACGGTACCAGGCATGCTTTCAAAGGAGTATAAAGGTTCGCTGATTTCTTTTAGTCCGTCATTCGTGTTTTATGCAAACACGGCCAAAAAGGTAAATCCCTATTTGAAAGGTGGTCTTCTTACCGGCTTGCCGTTGATGAAGGTTACAGTAAATAGTACCGATATTAAAAAATTCAGGGGAGGATTTCCTTTTGGTTATGCCGGATCGTTGGGTATAAAATTCAAACTGGGTAAAAATGCAGGTTTCTTTGCTGAATTCTGCCACAATTCATTGATTTATAATCCGACAAAACGTATTGAGTCCGATAAATCTGTTGTTAAATTCCTTGATAAAATAGATTATCCCTATCCCAGTGGTTTTGAGCTACGACATCATCTATTTCCATTTAGTAGTACAGGCCTCAATGCAGGTTTGATTATACTGATTCCGCTAAATTAAAAGTCTGCAGCCTTTATTCAAAGGCTGACAGACATTATTAATTAAATTAGCGGTAAATAAATATCTGTTTTTAATTTTTCAGGACTGGTTTTGTCAGGATCATTAAGATATTTTTCAAAGCAAGGCAGGTCTCTCAATTCATAACCACTTTCTGGCAACCATTGTTTGAAAATGTAATCATAAGTCTCGTTCAATCTGGCATAAGAGCCATTATGCCTGAAAATAGCATAGTTGCCTCCTTCAATGGTTTTTACACCAATTTCACCTTCAGGAACTACATCCCTGCTGACAGTAATACATGCTTCATAACGCAGTTTATCACCTTCTGTAATTTCAGGATCATCATAGCTTATGCCAAGCATTTCTGAGCCAAAGCCCCAAAGTTTCTTTTTTGATGCAAAGTCGCATACTTTTTCCCATGCCTTTGAAGTACCTTCCCCATCATAAGGTCCAATTGAGAGATAATAAACAACTCTCTTAGAGTTGATTTTTTTAATTTTTGGTTTGATTTTCATGTCAACCTCCATTTTATTAATTGTTAACAAATCATCCATCAGGCTAAGCGAAACACTATGATTCCTGAACGCTAAGGGTGCTACTCCAAATCGTTTTTTAAAGGCCTTGGTAAACGATGCTGAACTCTCGTACCCTACCATCATTGCAATATCCTGAATTTGTTCCTTTTTTGTATCTATTAAAAATGCTGCTTTATCCAATCGCAGTCGATGAACAAAAGAGTTCAAAGATTCGTGAAGGTAAGCCCTCATAATACGATGAAAATGAAACTCAGAAAAATTTGACAGAGATGCCAGTTTAGATAGTGATAATTTCTTATCAAGATGTTCATTGATGTAAACAAGTACCCTGTTAATGCGTTCAAGATAATCTTTTCGTGTTTCTAATTTATATGCCATAATGAATTTTGATACAAACCTAAAACCAATACCGACAAACAGGCTTTGCCATTCTTGCTAATTTATTGATTAATTTAAAATTGTTGAATTAGCATCATAATTTTTTAACAAATTTTTTTGCAGTTAAAAAAATAATATTATATTAGTCGGTTCAAAAAAGGTAAATTTAAAATAATTAAACATAAATATTTCTGCCTATGAGTGAACTATACCCGGAATAACCCTCCCTTCAAACATTATAACTACATATTGCCCAATTAATTTTGCCTGAAATTACAGGCAATCCAAATAAACCCGGAAGAACCGGTATAGTCTATAATTATATAGACATGATATGAGTAAATTGATACCAACTGTTAATCAACGAGGGTTGTTATTCGCAGCAGGATTTGCCTGGCTAATGACAAGCGGATATCTCATTTTTCATGGTATATCAAATATTATTGCTGACAATACAGCTTTAGCCATTCGTGTAGCACTATCTATTCCTATTGGTATAGCCTTATACATGTTGATTTTTAAGAGAGTCATTGCATTTTATTTAAAAAGAATTTTCAATATGGAAGGTAACAGGCATTTTATTCTGTCTTTCATGGGTTTGAAAGGTTATGCATTTCTGTTGATTATGTCGGCACTAAATTTCAGCTTCCAATTATATAAAATTATTGCCCTTGACTATGTACTTACATTTCAAGCAGTCATGAGTGTACCTATATTTTTATGTTCTTTCATGTTTTTCAGAGCATGGAAGAGTTATTATAAATAAAAATCGCCTTTCGTCATCAGGTCATTTGCTGCACTTTGTATAACTTGCTGTAAATGACCTTTTTTATTGCACTTTTTTTTTATTTTTGCTTCAAAATTATGCTGACCATGATCAGTTCATTTATTAAAAAAATTACTGGCACAACAGTACTTTTATCTGTATTAACAATCTGTGGCAATGGCCAGCAGATAAATCAAAGACTAATCAATAACAACAATGGTGAAGAAATACTTGTAGGTAAATGTTCACGAAACATATTTTATGAAAAACCTTTTGATGAGTGGTTTAGCACGTCTTACAATATTTACCGCAACCTGGCTGACAAAAACACTGTTGATAGTTTAAAAAAATATCTGTCAAAATACAAAATTGAGGTGGTGCTTGGCACATGGTGTTCTGACAGCCGCGAGCATTTTCCTCATTTTATGTGTCTGGCTGATATGTGTGAATTTGCAGACACCAATATAACTATCATTTGTGTTGACCGTGAAAAACTGGCTTTTAATTTTCCTCTCGGTAACCGAAACATCCTGTTTGTGCCTACTTTCATCATTTATTTCGATGGAAAAGAAATAGGCAGAATTATTGAAACACCAAATGTCAGCCTTGAAAAACACTTATGGGAAATCATTAAAAACCCTTTAAAATAAGAAAAATGATGGAAGGAACTGTTGGCTCAAAACTAAAGGTATTGGAGGGTGTTGAACAGCCCAGTTCTTTAAATACTGAGATTATCAACAAACTAAAAAAGAAAAAAAAAGGCATTCTTAGCGACAAAGAGTATTTTGATGGTATTATAAAAAGCGACAGAAGTATATTGGCTCAGGCAATTACACTTATTGAGAGCAACAAAAAAGAACATCTTGATATTTCTTCTAAAATAATTAGCAGGTGTTTGCCTTTATCCGGTAAATCGTTAAGAGTAGGTATCACCGGAGTGCCAGGTGTGGGGAAAAGTACTTTTATTGAAGCACTGGGGAAAAAACTGACCTTAGCGGGCAATAAAGTAGCAGTTTTAGCAGTTGACCCCAGCAGCGATAAAAGTAAAGGCAGTATTTTAGGAGACAAAACAAGAATGTCGGAACTTGCAACTGATAATAACGCATTTATCAGACCTTCTCCTTCTTCAGGAACTCTTGGTGGAGTTGCAAGAAAAACCCGTGAAACTGTGATTTTATGTGAAGCTGCAGGCTATAATATAGTTTTTATTGAAACTGTTGGAGTAGGCCAGTCAGAAACAACGGTTCACAGCATGGTTGATGTATTTTTATTACTTATGTTGCCAGGTGCAGGAGACGAACTGCAAGGTATTAAGCGTGGCATTATGGAACTCACTGATATTCTTGTTTTAAACAAATCGGATGAATGCAGTATTGATAAATTAAACACAGCTGTTAGTAATTATCAAAATGCTTTGCATTTATTTCCTCCTGATGAATCTGAATGGACTCCGGTGGTCACACAATGTAGCTCAATACAAGGATCCGGAATTGAAGAAGTATGGAGTCTAATAAATAACTTTATAACTTTTACAAAAAATAATGGTTTTTTTGAAAACAACAGAATGAAACAGTCAAAATATTGGTTTTCTGAAAGCCTAAACAATGAAATTAAAAATCTTTTTTATTCAAATCCTGTGATAAAAAAGAAAATTCATGATTTTGAGAATAAAGTTGCACATAATCTTATAAATCCATTTGATGCTGCTATTCAGTTATTGAATGAATACAGAGATATCCTTTCTTCAAAAACAATAGAATAATTTAGTATTTTGAAATTCAGACAGTTTATAAGTAACGATTTGAATGAAGTTTTCAAAGGCAGTTTTATTTCGTTATTATTTAAAGTTTTAGGCATTATAATCGGTTATTTTTTCTTTATTTTTATTTCACGTTTCTATGGCGCTGATGCTCTTGGTATATTTTCAATTTGCTGGACCATTTTAATGATGGCCAGTGTTTTAGGAAAATGGGGAAATGATACAGCTATTGTGCGTTTTCTGGCTGAGGGTGTTATAAATAATAACAGTAAACGAATTTTTTCAACTTTTATTAAAAGTTTTAGAATGGTGTTTATTTTTAGTATTCTGACTGCAGCTACTGTATTTCTTTTAAAGGATTTTTTAATTAAAATTTTTTTTAACCATCAGACGACCAATACACCTATATTGATTGTTTCCTTATGCATTGTACCTTTCTCTTTGATGAGTTTTACTTCAGAATCGTTTCGTGGTTTAAAAAAAATTACAGCATATAATCTGTTTCAAACTGGCAGTATTTATTTATTAATCATACTAACTTGTTTTTTTCTAATTCAGCAAAACATTACAGATTTCTTTGTTTTAGAATCACTGCTGTTCGTTGTTATCCTGTTCGCTATCATATCCATTATCTGGTTTGTGATTGAAATAAAAAAAATTACCGCCAGAATGATAAACTTGTCTGATATAAAGGAAATTAGCTATCGCGAGATATTAAAAACATCGACACCCATGCTATTAACGAACTCTTTATATCTGATAATGGGTTGGACTGACATTTTAATGATAGGAGCTTTTTGCACAGATGCTGAAGTAGGGATATATAATGCTGCGGTGAAAACTGCAGCTTTAGGTTCGGTGGCAATAGCTGCGGTGAACAGCATTGCTGCACCAAAATTTGCTGAAGCATTTTCATCACAAGGAGTCAATGGTTTAAAAAAACTCGTTAAACAAACTACTTTATTGAGTTTCATAGCATCGTTACCAGTTTTTTTAATCATTTTTCTTATTCCCGGATTTTTAATGCATTTTTTTGGTAATGGTTTTCTTGAAGCAATACCATCATTATTATTTCTTACAGCAGGGCAATTAATAAATACTATTTCTGGCTCAACACTTTATGTTTTAAACATGACTCAAAAAGAAAAACTTGCACGTAATGTATTGTTTTGTGGTGTATTATTAAACCTTGGATTATGTATAATACTTGTGCCTGCTTATGGTATAACAGGTGCAGCTGTTGCTACCATGACCAGTACCATTGTGTGGAACTCACTGGCAGTGATAGTAATTTATAAACATTATCACTTTTTAACCTACCCTTTTCTTTCTCTAAAAAAGAAAAAAAATGTTAGATCCTGAAGAAAAAAAGCATCTTAAAAATGGGGTTTGGCTTGCTCTAATCATTGTTTTAATTCTGTTAATTATTAAATTGCTGGAATTGAATTTTCATGTCGATTTTTCAGCATTGGGCATTGTTCCGCATAAAGCAACAGGGATTTGGGGTATTGTCACTGCCCCTTTTATCCATAAAGATTTGCTTCATCTTTTCAATAATATTATTCCATTGTTTGTTGCCATTATCGCAATAAACTTTTTTTATGCACGATATTCAGCTCTTATACTTTTAATTATTTACCTTTCATCGGGTGTTTTAACATGGTTTATTGGTAATCCGGGTATTCATATTGGTGCAAGTGGGGTGGTTTATGGCTATCTCTCTTTTCTGTTTTTTGCATCAACTTTTTCAAAAAATAAAAACATGCTTGGCCTGACCCTATTAATTATCTTTCTTTATGGATCATTGATTTGGGGTATTATTCCGCTCAGACAAGAAGCACTTATTTCATGGGAAACACATTTAGGTGGAACAATTTCAGGCTTTATCATGGCAATATTATTCAGAAATCAAGGATTACCAGAAGAAAAATTTGAATGGGAAGATGAGGAAGAAAATATTGATGAACTGACTGATGACGAGATAAATAAACTTATTGAAGATAAAATCAGGCAGAAAAGAAATGAAAAATGGATGCCATGGAAAAGAAATTAAAAATCGTAGTAATCTTTCTTTTTATCTATTTTAAGGTCTTTTAACACACTTGATTTTACATTCAGCCTGAAGAGGTAGCTTTGCCTGTAACCAAAAGGTATCCAGCTAAAACTCATTTCCCAGCAATGCAAATCACGGTGTATGTCAACAGAGGTAAATGTAAAATCTTTATTTTTAAGATCATATCCTGTAGTAATGTTGACTTTCCATTTAGGAGTAAGATTCATGTTGCCACTTACAGTCAGTGTTTGTGTAATATTCTCTGTCAAAGCAGGTTTTGAATAGTTGAGTGTATAGCTCCAGCTAATATTCCAGGGTATATCAAAATCAACATAATTCTCATAAGGCATTCCTGAAAATCCATAATTTTCAGTGCTTTTGTTTTTCTTTGGATTAGAATTCAGACTTGAATTTACAGAAATAAATGCATTTGTCAGGCGGGCAGTCTTTTTGTTAATTTCATAGCTATAAGTGCTTATTCTTTTTCCTTCAGAAGTAAGATAATATGGGTCAAGCTCACCTGAAAACTGTATATTCACTTTGTTTTTTATAATACTTGTCCGCCCATTGAACCTTAAAGGAGCCAATTTAAAAGAATCGGCCATCATATTATAATAGCCAGAGATATTAATATAATCAAGCAATTTTATTTTTTTGGGTGTTCTTAAACCATTCGTATCGGGCTTGGATTGCACCTTAGCTTCAAAGTTGTTTTGAATATTAAAAACTATATTTCCCTGTTTGCTACTACCGGGCATACCATAAACAGGAGTTTTAAATACAGCATATTTTTCAAAATTAACACCTGTAGTGTCAGTAGCAACGCTTTTATAATAGCCATATTTTGGATCACTGAAATCAGGACGATACGAAAAAGATACAGATGGTGTTATCAGGTGTCGGATAGCAATAATTCCCAACTTGTTGATATTAAACATTCCATAAATACGGGTAGAAAGATTAGCATTAGTACTAAAGTCGTGTGCCATAAAAATTCCCTTTTCTTCTGTAATTATCATAGTATCAAGCTCGCTACCCTGATAGTTTTCATAAAACACTTTATCAATCTTTGAAAAATAAGTATATCCTGTATAATCGAAAGAAGGAGAAAAAGTAAAATATCTGAACAATTTAAAACTGGTGGAAACAGGTATGCTGTGTTGAATACCACTTTCCCAGTTTCGCCACGATTGTGGGTCTAAAAACATCGTGTCGGTAGTGTTTAATGTGTTTCGTGAATTTAATGAATAACGAAATCCAATATCTGAATACCATCTTTTTTTACCCTTTTTAGATTTAAATGGTGTTATTCTGTTCATATTAAAACTAAAATCAGGAGCAGAAATGCTGATAGTTCCCTGACTTAAATTTTGTGTATGACTGATGCCTGCAGAAAGTGAAAAAGGTGTGCCACTAAACGTTTTTGAATAGGCAATGCTTGATCGTAAAGTGTTTTGTAATATATCAGCAGCATTAGTTGAATTGTTGCGAAATGAATTTCTGCTTCCTGCATTTACATTTGCCCTGAAACTTGAGTTTCTTGATGCTTTTGGATCCTGCGAATGTGACCAATTAATAGCAAAATCTTTTGAAACACTAAAATCAGGATCATCTTTTTCTCCAAATCGATTATTGGCATACTGAATATTTAAATTTCCTGAAAACTTGTATCGAACACGATAATTTGTTGATGCCTCAATCAGCCAGCTTCCCCTTGAATAAATATCTCCCTTTAATGCTAAATCAAGATAATCGTTAATGCTGAAATAATAGCCTCCTCCACGCAAGTAAAAACCACGACTTGCTGATTCTCCATAGGAAGGGAGTAAAATTCCTGATGAACGATTGTCTTTTTTAGGGAAAAATCCAAAAGGAACACCAACTGGCAGGGGAATACCCTCAATAACCATCCAAGCAGGGCCACTGATTATCGTTTTTTTTAGGATTTTTATTTTTGAAGCAGAAATATAAAAATGTGGTTCTTTTTCTTCATTACAGGTGGTATATTTGGCATCCCGGGCATACAACACGTCATTCGCATCTTTCATTACTACTTCACCATGAATATAACCTTCTCCTTCTGTGGTAAGCAATTCAAAGAGTTTTCCCTTTTTTGTTTTGAAGTTATAAATAATTTTCTTTGCTTTATATTCCTGATCTTTATCCATAAAAACAGGGTTTCCTATAATATTGCCATTACTGTCTTGAACTCCTTCTGCGGTGACAAGGTTGTTTTTATAATCCAAAATTATTTTTGCTGCATTAAGTTTTATATTTTCATAAGTAACTTCAGCATCACCATAAAGGATAATTTGATTATTAATAAGGTCAATAGGAATTGAGTCTTTGGCAGTGTAATTGATTTTACTTTTAATAGCGTCTTTGCTTATGAATAAAGTATCATTTTTTAAAGGCCCAGCAATGCTGTCGGGAGGTTCTGCTTCTACTGCAAAAAAACTAAAAAACAAAGCTATTGTGCAGAGTATCAACATTCTTGTTAATAAAGAAACTTTTAATTCAGAAACCGTTAGCAACTTTAATTTTATTTTTGCAATGATTAATAATTTTTCAAAAATAGTGAGCTATCCAATAAATAAACTTAATATCAGTAAGTTTTTTGTATTTATCATTATATTCTTTTTTCTTTCAGCATTTCAAACATTGAATAAAAGCAAATTTTATGTCAAAACTATTGTGATTGATGCAGGGCATGGTGGTAAAGATCCAGGAGCGAACTATGGTGGAGTAAACGAAAAAGATATAAACCTACGGATTGCTTTAGAATTAGGTAGAATGATACAGGAAAATATGAGTGATGTTAAAGTTGTTTATACGCGTTCAACTGATGTTTTCATAGAACTTTTCCAGCGTCCTGAAATTGCTCATGCCAGTAATGCAAATGTTTTTATTTCTATCCATTGCAATGCAAATGAAAATAGTGCCGCCAAAGGAACAGAAACTTATGTGATGGGAAACCACAAAACAGCAGCTAATCTTAAAGTTGCTATGGCAGAAAATTCTGTCATTAAAATGGAGGATAATTATCTTGAGAAATATGAAAGCTTTGACCCAAATTCACCTGAAGCATATATTATTTTCACCCTATTTCAGGATGCCAATCAGGATCAAAGCCTTAACCTTGCTGCAAAAGTTGAAAAAGAGTTTTCTGAAAGTGCTTCACGCACAAGTAAAGGGGTAAAACAAGCTGGATTTCTTGTTTTATGGAAAAATTCAATGCCAAGTGTACTTGTTGAAACCGGATTTATCAGCAATGCTGAAGAAAGAAATTATTTAAATTCTAAAACCGGACAGGTACAAACTGCTTCTGCTATTTTCAGAGCATTTCGTGAATACAAAACTGAATTTGAAGAGGGCTCACGATAATAGTTAATCAAATTAATGATAATTTTATTTGAAAACTTCCTATAACAGGGAGAAATACCCATCTTTGCATACAATAAAAAAATTTTCATTTTCATGAGAAAGCGAGAAGAAAAGCTATTAATAACAAATAAAACGGCTTTCCCTAATGGTTATATCCTATTTGAATTACATTCTGCTTCAAAACTTGAATATATTGTTCCTGGTCAGTTTATTAATGTTTTAGTAGAAAAAACTAATAAAGTATTTCTCAGGAGACCTTTTTCAATTCATTTTGTCGATTATCATAAAAATACTATTTCATTTTTAATGAAAATTGTTGGCGAAGGCACTAAAACACTATCTTCTTTGAATACTGGAGAGTTTATGAGCACACTTTTTCCACTTGGTAACGGATTTTCAGTACCTGAAAATAAAAAAGTATTACTTGCTGGTGGGGGTTATGGCATTGCTCCTTTATATCACCTTGGTTATGAATTGATAGCAAATGGTAATAAAGTTCAGTTTTTATTGGGTGCAAAAAAAATGGATGATTTAGTACTTCTTGAAAAATTTAGAAAACTATCTGACATGGCAATAACTACTGAAGATGGAAGTATGGGTTTTAAAGGATTAATAACTCAACACCCACTATTTACTGACTCTTTAAACCTTTTTGATTATGTTTTTACTTGTGGCCCTGAAGCTATGATGAAAGCCATTACAACTATTGCAAATCACAATAAAATTGAATGTGAGGTATCGTTAGACCAAATAATGGGCTGTGGTATCGGTGTTTGTTTAAGTTGTGTTGCAAAAACTGTCAGAGGTCATGAGGCGACTTGTTTGCACGGTCCTGTTTATAATTCAAAAGATATTTTATGGTAAATTTAAGCATAGATATTAATGGCCTCCTGTTAAAGAACCCTGTAATGACAGCAAGTGGCACCTGTGGATTTGGTGAAGAACTTGTTGATTTTTTTGATGTTTCTGCTTTGGGAGCATTGGTTGTTAAAGGCACCACCAGAGAACACAGAGAAGGAAATCCATATCCGCGTATTACAGAAACACCTTCAGGAATGTTGAATACAATAGGTCTTCAAAATAAAGGTATTGATTATTTCGTAAATCAATTATATCCCAGAATTGAACATCTGAACAAAAATATTATTGTGAATGTATCAGGTTCAACAGTTGAGGATTATGTATTGGTTTGTGAAAAATTATCGGATTTGCCACATTGTACGGCTGTTGAAATAAATATCTCATGCCCAAATATAAAAGAAGGAGGCTTAGCTTTTGGTACCTCATGTCCTGCAGCAGCACAGGTTACTAAAGAAGTACGCAAAGCATGGAATAAGCACATGATGGTAAAGCTATCTCCAAATGTAACCAATATTGCAGAAATTGCAAAAGCTGTTGAGGATGAAGGTGCTGATTCAGTTTCATTGGTCAATACCTTTTTAGCAATGGCTATTAATGCAAAAACACGTAAACCAGTGTTGTCAACTATAACAGGCGGTCTGTCAGGTCCTGCTATTAAACCCATTGCACTAAGAATGGTTTGGCAGGTTTACCATGCTGTAAAAATTCCAATTATAGGGATAGGTGGTATTATGACTGCTGATGATGCTATTGAGTTTTTCCTTGCAGGTGCAAGTGCTATTCAAGTTGGTACTGCTACATTTATTGATCCTGCAAGTTGTACAAAAATCATCAGTGGCATTGAAAACTATTGTTTTGAAAACAATGTTTCTGATTTTAAAGAACTTATCGGAGGTTTGATTACATAATATGTTTATTTTATTACGATAATTTTTGATCCAAGGATTACTTTATCACCTGAAATCACCATGAAGTAAAGCCCCTCCGGCAAATAATGCAGATCAAGTAATTTCTGAGTGCTGTTACCTTCAAAAATCTCACTCAATAACAATGAGCCACTCAATGAATAAATATCAATCCTGTTAAATTCCACCTTTGAAAAAATTGAAATTGATGTTGTTGCAGGATTAGGAGATATGATAAACTCAGTATTGAGTTTATCAGTTATTGAGTTTGATGCTTCTCCATTCTGATTTGAAATGGATACAGGCAAATCAGGATTACTTACATTAATCTCCTTAGTCGGATTATTACTTACAATTTTTCCATCTTTATTTGGCAACTGCGCTTTAAGAATACTAACAAGAAGTATAAATAAACATGGAAGTACGATTAACTTTTTCATAAACTTAATTTTAATATTAAATTTTTAATTCCATAAAAAATGCCTTAATTTAAAACGTTGAATTTCTGTTTATTAAGATAATTATTCCATGAATAATCTGTCAATAAATTGAACATAGCTGTTTTATTTGCTAACAGCTTTCAGGTAAATATTTTGATAAATTTGTTTATCCATTAAAGCATTATTTGTAAAAGACATGAAAGATAAATTCACAAAATACCTTGCACAGCCTACCCCATTTCATGAAATGAGGTTAAACATTGTAAAAGCAGAAGGGATATATTTATTTGATGAAAATGGCAAAAAATACACTGATCTTTTTTCCGGCATTGCAGTTAATGTACTCGGACATCGTCATCCTGAAATAATAAAAGCAATAAAAAAACAAACCAAAAAATATCTTCATTTAAATGTGTATGGCGAGTATCAGCAATCAGAAACTATTTTATTAGCCGAAAAACTTGCATCTCTGCTTCCTGAAAATTTACAGCAAAGTTTTTTTGTTAATTCAGGCAGTGAGGCTATTGAAGGTGCAATAAAACTATCACGTCTTTACACTGGTCGTACCAAAGTAATTTCATTCAAAGGCTCTTACCATGGTAGTACTCTAAGCGCTATAAACCTTTTAGGGAATGAACGATTTAAACAGCCATTCAGGCCATTGATGCCTCATTTTTCTGCACATGAATATAATTCATTGAAATCTGTAGATTTTATTGATGAAAACACTGCCTGTGTGATACTTGAATTGATACAAACTGCATCTGGTATGGTTGAAGCAAATGATGAGTTTTTAGTTAAAATCCGTGAAAAATGTAACCAAACGGGAGCACTACTGATATTTGACGAAATACAGACTTCAGTAGGCAGATTGGGAAACATGTTTGGTTTTGAAAAATTTAAGTGTATTCCCGACATTTTATGCCTTGCAAAGAGTCTGGGTGGCGGATTGCCTATCGGTGTGTTTATTTCTTCATCAAAAATAATGAATTCATTAAATAATGGTCATCCTTTATTGGGCCATGCTACTACTTTTGGTGGTCATCCTTTGTCCTGTGCTACAGCATTGGCTACTCTTGAAGTACTTGTAAAATCCACCTTATTGCAGGAAGTTGATGAAAAAAATAATTTGGTGAAAAACACACTTATTCATCCAAAAATCAAAGGAATAAAAGGCTCAGGTTTATTGCTGGCTGTAGAACTTGAAAACTCTAAAATAACTAAAAAGTTTTTAAAACATGTTCTTAATCATGGAATTGTCACCAACTCATTTTTATTCAATGACTGTGCTTTTGCAGTAATACCTCCTATCATAATTACGAAAAAACAACTATATGATACTTGCCTTTCAATCATTAATATCTTAAAAGAAATTTAACCTGAAACTTATGATAATAAGTGACTGTTAATAACTATATTTTTATAAAAATAAGGTGAAAACGAATATTGCAGCTACATCTTAATTGTTCAGATGCCGTTACAAGAGGAGAAAAAAAAGAAGAAAAATGCTGAATGGCATACTCATTTTGACCCTGACAAAAGCACATTCCTCATAGAAAACCTGTTTGGTTTACCATGTAATTATGAAAACTCACAATTGGTAATTATTCCTGTTCCCTGGGATATCACCAGTACAACAATGGATTCTGCAGATACGCCTGAATTGCTGCTTCATTCATCTTATACTTTTCCATTGTTTAGCGAAGAATATGAATGGATATGGAAAAAAGGTATTTTCATGCAAAACATACCTGTTAAATGGAAAGAAACCAGCCATGAATTAAAAAAAATAAGAAAAAAAATCATGTTGAATGGTTTTTTAAAATTAACAAAACCCAAACAACTTGAACTGCTTCGTGATATAAAAAGCATAAATTTTACTTGTAAACTTCTGAATGAATGGATAGAACGAAAAACAACTGAACATTTATTTAATGCAAAAACAGTAGCATTACTTGGTGGCGATCAAGGTTATATTTATGGATGTTTAAACACCTTAAATAAAAAGCAACAGCCTTTTGGAATCTTTTCAATCAATGCCCTAAGTGGACTGGAAAATGAAAAACATCAACTCGAATTCACCACACACTCAGCATTGTTTAATGCACTCAATTTATCATCTGTTACCAGAATTGTTTTGTTTGGCACAAAATATTTAAGCTTCAGAGCAAAAAAAGTAATAGATTCGAATGCAAAAAAAATAAGATTGTTCTCTGCTAATTATCTTGACGAAAGAAAACTGAAAGGTGCTACCTGGAAAATGTTGGTTAATGAAGCTTTAAGCTGCTTGCCACAAAATGTATTTGTATCAATAAATGCTAATGTTTTCGATCCTTCAGTTTGTAGTAACTCATCTTGTAATGAGCCAGGTGGATTGACTTTTGCTGAAGTAAAAAGCATACTGTTTGAATTACGAAAAACATCAAAAAATATAATAGGTTTCGATATTTCTGGTTTAAGTATTCAGTCAGATACCGACAAGCAATTTGGCCTAAGACTTTTGTATGAAAGTTGTTGTAGCACCCTTATTACAAACGAACTAATGAAAATTGCCAATCTCGCACAAAATAAAAAACGTAAGGTAAAAGTCAAAGTCAATGAAGGTAAAGATAATTAACACCTCACCTCACGAATTGCCTGCATACGAAACATTGCTATCAGCAGGGATGGATATCAGGTCATTTTTAAAGCAAAGTGTAACAATAAAACCACTGGAAAGAGTTTTAATCTCTACAGGATTATTCATTGAATTACCTGAAGGATTCGAAGCTCAAATACGCCCCAGAAGCGGATTAGCATGGAAACATGGCATTACTGTTTTGAATACACCAGGTACTATAGATGCTGATTACAGAGGTGAAATCAAGGTTATTCTTGTAAATCTGTCAAATACCGATTTTATTGTGGAAGATGGAATGCGTATTGCTCAAATGATTGTATCAAAGCATGAAAAGGTTGAATGGCTTTTGGTGTCTGAACTTGGAAATACAGATCGTGGTAAAGGTGGGTATGGCCACACAGGCACACATTAAGTAAATCTTTTCTGTTTTGTAAATTAATAAAAAACATAAACCAATTTTATTTATGAATATTATTATACCAATGGCAGGTCTTGGGAAAAGAATGAGACCTCATACTTTAACCACGCCCAAACCATTACTCGAAATCGCAGGAAAATCTATTGTTGAAAGATTAATAATTGACACTTCTGTAATGGTTAATCAAAAAATCGATGAAGTAGCATTTATTATCGGCAATTTTGGAGAAGTAGTTGAAAAAAACCTATGCAGTATTGCAGAAAAACTAAATATCAAACCAGTTATTTATTATCAGTACGAAGCATTAGGAACAGCACATGCTATTTCAATGGCAAAAGATTCTCTAAAAGGTAATGTTTTGATTGCCTATGCTGATACATTATTTTCAACCGATTTTACCATTGATGCCAATGAAGAAGCATATATCTGGGTAAAAAAAATTATCGATCCCTCACAATTTGGTGTCGTTGAATGCAACAGCTTAGGATACATTACCCGTTTTGTTGAAAAACCAAAATCTTTTATTTCAGACCTGGCAATTATTGGCATCTATTACTTTAAAAATGGAGAATTCTTGCGTAAGGAAATTGATTATTTACTGGAAAATAATATAACAGGCAATGGGGAATATCAACTTACAGATGCCCTTGAAAATATGATAAAAAAAGATACAAAAATTAAAGTTGCTGAGGTAAATGGTTGGTATGACTGTGGAAATCGTATTGCAACAGTAGAAACTAACAAGGAAATTCTTAAATTAATGAAATTTGAAAGTTCTGCTGATAGTAATAGTGTAAATATCAATTCTGATATTATTGAGCCCTGTTATATTGGAAAAGATGTTAAATTTATCAATTCAAAAATAGGCCCTTATGTTTCAATTGGCGATGGTACAATCATTGAAGATTCACGAATTGAGAACTCCATTGTTTATAATAATTGTCATATAAAAAATGCTGAGGTCTGCAATTCAATGTTAGGCTCTTATGTAAAGTATTATAACAACAGAGGAAATGAACTAAGTCTTGGAGAATATTCTGAAGTTTTATAAATTGAAAATTATTTCTAAAATACTGATTTATTGTGTTTTACTGAATGCTTTTATTTTTACATCTTGTAAAACGCAAAAACAGGTTCAAAATACGAATTCTTTCCAATGGAATCCACAAGGTGATGATGAAACAAAGCGTTTTAATTACAATGATGCTTTAATGGAGGGAATTAAATCAGAATTTGTGCTTGAAAATATAAATGATGCAATAAGAAAATATCAGACATGTATTAATCTTTTTCCAAACGACATCACTGCATTGTTTAAACTAGGCTCCGCCTATTATAAAGTTAATCGGCTCGAAGATGCAAAACATATTCTTGAAAAAGCATTCTCATTGAATCCACAGAATTTATTAGTAGGAAATCAACTGGCAATGACCTACCAGAGGCTTGAAGAATTTGACCTCGCTGCAAAGGTTTATCAAAAATTATTAATTTCTTATCCTGATAATCTTGAAATTAATCTTGATCTTGCTAATGTTTTGTTTGCTGATCGAAAATTTGCTCAATCAATAAAAATCCTTAACATGATTGAACAAAAAATTGGAATTACCGAACCCATAAGTAACCAGAAAAAGATCATTTATCTGACAATGAATAAGTTAGACAAAGCAGTAGCTGAAGTAGAAAAACTGATGAAGTCTGAGCCACAAAATACTGATTTTATTCGCCTTTTAATTGACCTGTATGTTAACAATAATCAGGATGAAAAAGTTTTTGAATTGTATAAAAAAATAACAGAGATTGACCCAAACGATGGCTCAGCACAAATAATTCTGGCTGATTATTACAACAGATGGAATATGCAAGATAAAGCAGAAGAAGCTGCAAGTAAAGCATTAAACAACCCAGACCTTGATTTACAGACAAAAATTACTTTCCTGATGTTAAATTATCTTAATAAAGGAATTGATACTAATAATAAAGACTTTGTTTTGAAATGCATTGATGTGCTTATAAAAGTTCATAAAAACGATAGCAGGGTATATAGTTTCAGGGCAGATGTGCTTTCAGCACTAAATAAAGATGAAGAAGCTCTGCCGGATTATATCAAAGCACTTGAAGGTGAAAAAAATATTCTTTTACTCTGGAATAAGGTTATAGTTGGCCTGATGAAAAAAGGAAAATACAATGAAGCAGGCAATTATTGCACACAGGCAATTGAACATTTTCCACTCAGCCCCGAATTATATCTATACAATGGCATGTGTAATTTACAATTGAAGAGTTTTGATTCTGCTGTAATCTATCTTGAGACAGGAATCAATTATGTAAAAAACAATGATGTTTTGAAATATCAGTTTTTTGCAAATCTTGGTGAAGCTTATAATGGTACTAAGAATTATCAGAAATCTGATTACTATTTTGATAAAGCACTCCATATTGACTCATTGGATATGTCACTGTTAAACAATTACGCATTTTATTTGTCTGTAAGAAAAGAAAAACTTGAATTAGCTGAACGATTATCTTTTAAAACCATTTCCAGCCAACCCGAAAACCCAGCCTATTTAGATACTTATGGATGGATACTGTATTTGAAAGGCAACTATTTAAAAGCAAAAGAATATATTGGCAGAGCTTTGGAAAAAAAATCGTGGGATGCTGAAATTCTTGAACATTATGGTGATGTTCTCTACAAACTGGGTGACATCGAAGGTGCCGTAAAACATTGGGAAAGAGCAAAATTAAAAGGTTCCGTTTCAATTTTACTTGATAAAAAAATTTCCGACAGGAGGCTTTATGAATAAGGTTTATCTCATAAGCTTTCTTGGATTTTTTTTATTAACTTCCTGCAAAAACTATCAAAAAATTAACCTTTCAGCTTATTCAGGTGATAGTAAAAAAATATTGTCAGAAACGTTAAAAAATCAGACCGATTTCAATTCATTAAAATTTAAAGGAAGAATTCATATTAATACTGAAAGTTTTAATCAAAGTGCAAATATTGAGTTTAAACTAAAAAATGACAGTATTATTTGGGGTTCAGTTTCAGTCTTATTTGGCATTGAAGCATTTCGGTTTTATATCCTTCAAAACAAAATTGTTTTATTAGACAAACTACAACAAAAATACTACACCTATTCACTGACAGAAATACAAAAGCAATACCCTATTCCTGATAATATCTTTCACATTATTCAGCAAGCGATGTTGGGAAATCTGTTTTTATTGAGTAACAATCTGTATAGTTTTAATGAAGACAGTTTGTTCTATGCTTTTTTTGCTCCTTTTAAAGATGTAAAACATACGCTTCATATTGCAAAAAATGACTTCAGAGTTCAGTCTAATATCATTTCAAATATATCAGACTCAAATATCGTTATAATAAATTACCTTGAGATGCTTGAGACTTCTGGAAAAATAATCCCCAAAAAAACTGAAATTTGGGTATATCTTCCAAAACAGGTTAAAATAAAATTAACTTACTTTGACCCCGTTTTTAATCGGTCATTAGAATTTGACACTAAAATTCCTGATGGATATAAAAAAGCTAATTAGTATATTAATAGCACTTCAAATAATTTGCATTTGTGTTTATTCACAAAGCAGGGAAGAATTAGAAAAAAAAAGAAAACAAAAAGAAGAAGAGATAAGGCTCACGAAAAAGCTGCTTGAAGAAACAGGGGAGAAGCAAAAAAAATCGATTGAATATCTCAATGTATTAAAAAATCAGATTGAAACGCGCGAAAGCCTTATAAATACATTAAGAATGGAAACACGCTATTTAAGTGAGGAAATTGCTGAATCGCAGGAAATTTTAAATAGTTTGCAGAAAGATTTGAATACTTTGAAAAAAGAGTATTCCAGCATGGTAAGATTTGCCTTTAAAACACGAAACAACTACAATAAAATTGGTTTTATACTATCTGCTTCTTCATTCAATCAATCGTATAAAAGGTTAAAGCTACTTCAAAATTATTCACAATACAGGAAAAAACAAATGCACCTAATTGCCCAGACCGGGCAAGCAATAAATGGTAAAATTAATGAATTAAATTCAAAAGTAGTTGAAAAAAATGTACTTTTAGACGTTCAAAACAAGGAAAAAAGCAGCCTCGAACAAGATAAAGAAAGTGAAAACAAAGTACTTGGTGATTTGAAAAAGAAAGAAGGTCAACTGAAAAAAGAACTTGCAGCCAAAGAAAAAATAAAAGCACAAATAAACAGGCAAATCGAGGAACTCATAAAAAAAGAAATAAAACCAGCTACTACAACAAAAGGAAGCACCACAACCTTTGCCAACACCCCTGAAGGGAAAAAACTGTCATTTGATTTTTCGGAAAACAAAGGTAGGTTGCCCTGGCCAGTCGATAAAGGCATTGTTTCTGAAAAATTTGGCACTCATAAACATCCTACACTTGATGACGTTGAGGTGAACAACAATGGTATCAAAATAGTATGTCCGAAAAACACAGAAGCAAGAGCAATTTTTAACGGAATTGTTAAAAACATAATAAACATTCCTGGTTCAGGGAAAACCGTATTGATTAATCATGGAGAATACTACACTGTGTACATGAATCTTGATGAAGTATATGTAAAACCCGGAGATAAAGTCTCCACAAAACAAAAATTAGGAAAAATCAAGTATGACGATAAAAGTGGTAAAACCGAAACTGAATTACAAATTTGGAGGCTCACCACCAAACAAGACCCTTTGATTTGGATAATGAGATAAATGAAAAGTTTATCAATTCATTTCTTGATAAATTATTCAAGATCGGTACTTAGTTTATACCTGACAATACGATTGTTGCCCTGGTCGGCTATATAAACAGTTCGATTCATATAGCACACTCCTGATGGATTGTCAAATTCAAAAACACCCTTCCCTTTTTTCCCAAACGACACAATAATATTTTTCGAAATTCCTGAATTTGCTGGTGGAACAACACCTTCATAACCTTTTGCTGTAAATTGATAGAATCTGTTTTTTAAAGCATCAACTACAAAAATATAACCCGACTGATCAGGTGCCATGCATATATCGGCAGGCAACAAAAATTTATATGCATCGTACAGAAAAGAGTCCGATTTATCAGAATCAAAAATAAGCATATCAGGATTTTCGCCAAACCCCACTCCTGCATCAGGATCAACATATTGTTTTATCCACAAAACACGAAACTCAATGTTTTGCGAAAGATCTCCCTGACAGATTAAAAAGTCGCTTGATGTTGAAACACCATATATTTTTTGAGGTGGACCAATAAAACTTGCAATAGAAGTTGGCCCAATAACAGATTTCAGATTGGGGTAAACCGGATTTAATCCTTTTGCATAACCAATATTTTCACCATTTTCATTAAAAAACAATACCGTATTATCGGGTCTCGCTATGGATGACAGATTGTTGAGCGGCCCTTTTCGTGCAACATATAAGGTGTTATCGTATAAGGTAGCCAACCCGGTAAATTCTACCTGAAGATCTTCTGCCCTAAAACTAATATTTTTTCTTGAGTCATCACAAAAAGGATGTATTAAAGTATCAATAAAAATAGGATTGCCCGCTGTTGCAGTATTTTTTAAATGATAAACACAACTTAATTCCTGATTTTGACCACTTATATTTACAATAACCTTTCCTATGACATAAGTGTGAATTCTCCTGTCTTGAACTACTTCGCTTGCTTTATAAATAGGAATAATCCTATGTAGCTGGCCTTTCAGGTCAAGTATTTTAAGACCATCATCATCAGTAACATACACCATTTGATCGTATCCGACATACACATCTGTCGGATTTTTAAATCCACTCCAAACTGGTAAAACAGGAACATAACCAATATTATTTTGAACCAATGAAGGATCCATTTTCCCTTCTTCAAATATTTCATCAACTGTACTATCGTTACGGCTCCCCAACATAAATTCGCATGAAGTGTTTATTGTTATTAAAAACAATAACAACCATATAAAGAGCAAAATTTTCATACTATTTTATTGAAATTCCTAAGGTTATTCTGTGAATATTTCCAAAAACATTTTTATTATTGAAGCTATAATCAAAACAAAAACATCCAAAGTATCTTTGAAAACGCAAGCCGAAACCCAAAGATGGCCATTCCTGATAGTCGGTACCAAATTCATAACCACTTCTTAAAAAAAGAAATTTTTTATATGAATATTCAACCCCTATCGAAACTGTTTCATTGTTGTCGGTCGGATGTGTTAATTGTACGGCTGAAGCAATATGATGAAAGATATTATGATATAGAACTGTTGAAATTGCCATTCTGAAAATCGCTGGCACAGCAATATTTTCAAAATTTTCATACACTTTTGTACCGTTTAGTGTGCTAACCTTAACCGAACCTGAAGGACTAATATTAAATCCAAAATTTGAAATACCTGCTGAAAATCGTGTTTTACCATTAAACCCTATTTTATAAATAAAGCCAATATCGATAATTCCATTTCGTGCTTTTATCCCTGCAATATCTTCTTCAATATATTTGCTTGTCAACCCAAACGAAAAATTGTCGGAAAGAATTTTAGCAAAACTTAATGCAGCAAGAAAATCTCCGGCTATAAATTTCAGATTGTTGCCGTTAGGTAAAAATTCGGTCGTCATATCCATTTCTCCACTGTTAAAACTCATTACACTAAATGCCCAAAAATTTTGAAAATGTTTGGTATAACCCATTGCAGCATAATTGTGTTCTATGCCAGAGAAATATAAGGTATGTCCAATCTGAAAATTATAATGATTGCTATCCATACAACTCAAACCAGCAGGATTCCAATAAACAGACGACAAATCATTGGTAAAGGCGGCAACACTTCCTGCCAAGGATGCCGACCTTGCATCAGGTGCTATTTTTAAAAACTGGAAACCAGCCGTTCCTGTACGTGAATTTCCAAAAGATGGAAGTATCTGTGCTTTCACATGGGAAAACATGCACAACACAGAAATTAAAAGTACCAACTTTTGATAAAATTTCATTTCTAATTCAGCAATTACCAACGCCTCAAAGGTATGAAGTACGAATGAAATTTTTATTCTATCATCCTGTATGTTTTTTACTATTTTGCTAAGTAAAATTATTAGATATATACAATTGTTAATTGCTCATTAAGTCAGATTCTTTTACATTTGATGTTCTTAATTTAAATGTTTTAAATTTTTCTTTGATAAAAAAATTTATTATTGCTTTGTTGATGACAATAACAGGAATATTTTATTGTTATCCGCAGTTATATTTTCATGTAGGATATAATGGTTCTTTTCCTACAAAATACCAAAATCTTAATTTTGTCATTGATCGATACAACGAAACAAGGCCGTATCTTGACAAACAACTGCACCAGATAACATATCTTGACGGATTTACTATGGCTGTTGGATTTGTCGCAAATGTAGTTTTGGATATTGGATATACTGGAGGCAAACAATCCACGATTGCCGAAGCAGATGATGGCTTTGGTGGAATTAGCAGAAGAGAACTGGTTGTAAAAACATCATTATTTGATGTTGATCTTGGCTTTGGTGCTGCAAAAAAGGAAGGTGCTTTTTTTGCAGGTTTTAGTGCCAACATCGGCTCAATGAAGGTAAAAACAAGAGTTGGTGAAAAAAAACAGATTAAAGACAGAGACTGGAAACAAATCAATTACTTTGATGATATGGTTTTTAATTTGGGGGTTTTTGCACGTATATTATTTGACGACCCAGGATTTTTTATCCAGCCATACTTCCTCTTTGCTCCCTTTGAATTATTTGAATCAAATATGTATGATGTTAATTTCTATTTAAATCCTGATACTTATGAGCACGACCCAAATCCTTTAATAATACAACACACTATGTTTGGTATTAAATTAGGTTTTGCACTTGCCGCACCTGAAGATTAAAACTAAAAATTTTTATGTCAAACAATATCTAATGGCTATTTAATAGAAAAGATACATTTTACATATTGAGAAAAATAAATGTTTGAGTATTTTTGCAATCTTAAAAAAATAAAGAATTATGAAAGTTACAATCGTTGGTGCCGGTAATGTTGGTGCAACTTGCGCAAAAGTATTAGCAAATAATGAAGTTGCTGATGAAATTATCCTGATTGATATAAAAAAGGGGATTGCAGAAGGAAAAGCATTGGATATGTGGGAAACATCTCCAATATTGCTTTATGATACAAAAACAAGTGGCTATACTTCCGATTATGCAAAAACCTATGACTCCGAAGTAGTGGTAATCACCTCTGGTGTACCACGTTCACCAGGAATGAGTCGTGATGACTTAATTTCTATCAATGCAAAAATAGTAAAGGAGGTTACCGAACAGGTTATCAGATATTCACCACGAGCCAAGATTATAGTGGTTTCAAACCCATTAGATGTTATGAGTTATACTGCTTATTTGTCAGCTAAAGTACCATCCCGAAGAGTATTTGGTATGGCAGGTGTGCTTGATACTGCACGATTTAAATCTTTTATTTCTCTTGAGCTAAACGTTTCTCCAAAAGAAATCAACTCTGTTTTAATGGGAGGTCATGGAGATACTATGGTGCCGTTACCACGCTATACTACTGTGGGTGGAATACCTATAACTGAACTAATGTCTGAAGGTCAAATTAATGCTTTGGTTGATAGAACAATCAATGGTGGCGCTGAATTGGTTAACCTGATGGGCACCTCAGCATGGTATGCACCCGGTGCTGCTGCAGCACTGATGGTTGAAACTATTTTACGAAACCAAAGAAGGATTTTACCTATCAGTGCATGGCTACAGGGAGAATATGGGTTGCAAGACATTTACTTTGGTGTACCTGTTGTATTGGGTAAAAATGGTGTTGAAGAAGTTATCGAGCTGAGGCTGACAAAAAAAGAATTGGAAATGGTCAATAAATCTGCTAAGGCTGTTAAAGAATTACATGTTGCTCTTGAAAACATGAAGTTGTTTTAGCCATTCGATTTTTTGCATCCCTATTTTTCTTTGCTTAAGAAGTATCATTCCTTGCTTTTCTTAATATTTTTGTTTTTTGAATTTCATTTTAATTATGAGTTCTCTTGTAATATTGTCTTCAGTGCTGATTACTTTTGCATTGGTCTTTTATTCATTGGGAGTATGGGCTGAACGCATTGCTCGTTATCTGAAAAAATGGCATTTATGGGCTTTCTGGATAGGATTCTTATTTGATCTTTCAGGCACATTTGGAATGCATCTAATATCACAAAATCCTTTTAATTTATTAGATTTTCATACACTTACCGGGCAAATTGCTATTTGGTTGATGCTTGCTCATGCCATTTGGGCAACTATTGTTGTTAAAAAAGGTATTGAAAAAATGAGACTAGGTTTCCATCGTTACAGCATTATGGTTTGGCTTATTTGGTTAATCCCCTACATAGGAGGCATGTTTTTAGGCATGAATTAAAGGAGTTTTTTAAATTTGTATTCTTATTATTTATTGACTGATGTTTAAAACTTATATAATAATCATCTCTGCCTGGCTAATTTTATTATTTTTTACTATCATTTTCCGAAAAAATAGAATTACAAAAGTTTTACGCTATCTCGCATATTTCTCACTTTTATTAATTATACTTGAGCTTACCTGTTTATTGGCTTTAAAAATTAAAACCGGATACTGGCTTTTTAATGAAAAGTACAATCCTAATAACATCATTTTTGAACCTCATCCATACCTTATCAGCAAGCCAAAACCAAATGCAGAACTGATCATTAATGGTGTACATTACCATAATAATTCATTGGGTTTCAGAAATAAGGAATTTAAAAAAGACAAAATAAAGTTTAGAATAATTGCAATAGGTGGCTCCTCAACCTATGGCACAGGGGTTAGTGACCATCAAACATGGCCTTATTACCTTGACAGCCTTCTTTCAGAAAATGCAGAAGTGTTAAACTTTGGAATTTCAGGACACTCAACAGTTGAACATATTATTTTATCATCCTTTATCCTGCCTGATTATAAACCTGATATTATTTTAATTCTATGCGGATTGAATGATTTAAGAAGTTGTTATATAAAAAATTCTGGTAGAGATTATAGTTATTTTCATCCATACAATCTTGAGTCGGTACTAGGTTTCAATCAATCTAATAATCTTCCAAGATTTGCTGTACTAAGGATTTCAATTATTTTGCTTCAAAAAATAGGTTATTATCCATTATTTAACTATCAAAAAGTTCGTATTGAAGATGATCATACTTTAGAAAATGAACGGAAAATGTTAAATATTTATAAATATAATCTCAAAAATTTAATCAGCATTATAAACAATACAGGCTCAAAAATAGTCTTCATTCCTCAGATTCTTAACCAAAATGCTATTAAAAACAACAATTTAAAATGGTGGATACCTAATGTCAGAGACTCTGAAATTATTCCTTTGATAAAAAAATATAATATGGCAACAAAAGAAGTAAGCGATTCGGCAGGAGTATATTATATTGATAATATTGATTTACAAAATTGGACAAAAAATGATTTTGTTGATCCAAGCCATTTTACCGCAAATGCTAATTATAAGTTAGCCTGCATTATTGAAAAATTCCTTCATGAAAATAAATTAATCAGGTAATTGTAATGAAAATTTATTCACTATCTATTTTATTAATATTCGTTTTACTTATCCCTTTAACTGTTTACCCTCAACCAATATCTGTTAAAATTAAATCAACAGGAAATATCTGTGGAAATATTCTTGAAATGACAATTGAAAACAAAACAGATAGTAACATATTATTTAAGCTTAGTCCATTTTATTTATTTGATACTACAACTGGACAGGCATTAGTTGTGCATCGACACACATTCTTAATCTTAAAACCAGATAGTAAAAATCAATACTTTATAAAGGGTTTTTCAGCATTTTGTGATAAAGATTTCGTAAAAAAAAATTATACTTTTAATGATGAAAGTATAACAAAATATAGCTTAAATGAAAAAGTTGATTTTAGTGATTCATTAAAGATTTTTGGAGATTTAAAACCTGAAAAATTTACAGGTTCCCGGTTAATCTCGCTTGATTTTATACCACTTGTTCCCGGAACAAATAAATTGTTAGGTTACAAATTTGACCTTGCTCAAAATCCTGTTTTAGCATCAAAGTTCCTTATCAGTCAGCTCAATATGATTGAAAAAGCTTATGATAAAGCATATTATTCAGGAAAAGTGGTTTCTCACTACAACAATGACCCATTGTTGGAAAAAGACATCGTTATGCAATTAGCATTGTGGTTATGCACTGCCGGAATGGAAGGAAAATCGATAAAAAAGAAACATATTATTGAAATTTTGGAAGAATTATATGAAACCACCTTTAAAGCTGAACCGGAAACAAAATTCTCAAAAAATTCTGATACCTACATTCGTTTGCTGGACAAAATCGGCAATGAAGCAAAAGTATATATTCGCCCAGAAAACCTCGACAGACGTGTTAAAGGAATTCCAGAAAGCATAGGAATTAACCCCACCAGCGACAACATCAGAACACCTACACTGAGTAAAACGCGTTACCCTGAATATCTAATAAGAAACCAGGCAATGTTGGGCCCGAAAAATGACTGTATGCCCTGTGTTTTAGATTCTTCTCAATATCCGTCATTAAGAAATTTTCTTTATATTTTTGCTGTGAATACTGCCAGAGAGAAAATAATTGAAACCCGTAAAAATTTAAATGCTGACCTTATTTTGCCCGTTTTTAATCAAAACTTATCCTATTTTGACGGACTGAAAAGTTTTAACCCTAAACTGTGGTTATCGTCTGGTAACGATAGCGATAAATCTATTTCTCTGATGATTCAGAATATAGAATTTTACTTCGACAATCTTTTATTATATTCCAACAACACTGAGCTATTACCATTTCATACTTTTTTACTTGACTTTAAAAAAGATTACTTATATCTTTTCAAAGCTATTGCTGAACTCTATATGTTTAATCAGGGTAAATACTCATTTGATTGTTGTAACATCCTAAGGAAGGCTGATGAAAGCTTTTTACAAATAAGTAAAATAATGGAGAGTTTTTTCATAAAAAATCATTCTTTTTTAGATAAAGTATCTTATTCAGGAGAAAATTATAACTCAAAATTCTTCAACGAGTTTTTGACATCAGGTACTGTTTGCTACAGCGAATATGCATTACTGATTTTATATAAAATGCTTTCCGATGAAAGACAAACAATTTGCTTTCCTGGTCCTTTTCCTTCAGAGCGACTAACAGCACTAAATAGAATAAACGAAATACTGGGAATTAATTTAAGCAACATTGGAACACTTATGTACCAACGGTTAACAATTATAATAGACGAATATTCTTTATTAGAATTTCGTTTCGGTGAATGTACTTGTGGTAAAAAAAGAGAAAGTCTGCTTCCTTTTCCCCAAATGAATCCCGGAAAATATACTGTTGAATCCGACAATTTTGAAAAAATAGATTTGTTACCAAAATTTGAAATTTCAGCCTATGCAGGCAGATATTATCCTACAGAAGACGGAGCTTCTGAATTTGATGGTGGTGGCTTATCTTCTCTTTCAAATATTGATGTTTTAATTGATTCTTTCTTTAAAATCAAATATAGCGAAAAGTATTATTTTACCAAACCCGATTCTTTTAAATTTGACTGGTTTAGTGTTTATGGCTTTGCTCTTGGATATGATGTCAATCGCAATTTTCAGGTTAGGATTAATCTTCAAAATATGATAGGTTTGTCGCTTGGAAAAGTCGGATTTTATTATTTTACAAATCCTTTGGATTCCAATTCTATTAAAAATATCAGTTCTGATATTTATACAAAATTAAATGCATGGCAGGGTGGTATAGGTGCCAGATACTATTTCCTTAACAATTTCAAACCTTTTATTGGTTTAAATGCAGGATATCAATCCTTTAGTTCAAACATTACAAAAGCTTATGTTGAAAATGTTGAAATAATAATGAATCAGAAAACAAAACAGGAATGTATTAATAGTTCGCTGGAACTTGGGTTCAGATATTATTTTAATCAGGATTTTTTTATAGAGGCTTCAGGATTAATCACAAAGCGTTTCATCAAAAATAATGAATTTAATCTCTCGGTATTTGATAAAGGCTTTTCGCTTGGTGCTGGTGCAAAATTTTAATTCATTTTGATAATTTTATAGATAATTTGTTTCCCTCCATATTTCATTTTAACAAAATAAACACCTTCTGTCAAATTTGTGATATCTATTTTAATATCTTTGACTTTTATGTCATTTTTACTGTAAACAAGATTGCCTGTTAAATCAATAATTTCAACTGAATAGGGTGTTTTTATTGATTTCACATATAAACTTTCACAAGTTATTGTAGGATATACTATTCCTGATTCTTTAAAATCATTATTTAAACCTGTATTTTCAACTACTATCATTCCAGGTTTTATCAAACTGTCAGCGTCTGATGCCTTATTTTTTACAACAAGACTGACATCAAAAATCCCTTTCTGAATATATTTTATATAAGGAGGCTTCTGCCCTTCAAAAAATGAAGGTTGACCTCCGGGAAAATACCAGTTCCAACTGACAGGCAATCCTTCTGAAATATCAGTGAATAATATACTATCACCAAAATTTATGGTCGTTTTTGAAGCTAAAAATTTTGCTTTTATAGGTCGGTTTTCCAAAGGCCAGATGGCAGTGTACATTCCTCTTCCATGTGTGGCAGCCAAAACAGTGTTGTCGGTTTCACGTATTCTTATCATATCTGTCCTTACATTTCCAATACCTGAGGTTTGTATTGTCCAAACTGGGTTAATGTTGGCAATATTATTACAAATCCAAATACCAAGCTCTGAAGCTAAAATAACCTGATAAGAATTTTTAGGGTGAAAAGCACCCCATCTGACAGGAATATCAGGAATATTATTTTCTATTTCTCTCCATGACTTTCCATGGTTAAAAGTAATCCAGACCGAAGAAACACCATAATTTGAAAAGGTAACCAAAATAGTATCTTCTGTTTTTCCACATGAAATACTACTGATATTTGCAGTGGGAAAATCCTTGCTGCCTATATCTTTTGGTTCAGGTGTACTTAAAAGTTTATTTATTTCGAACAATCTGCCTGATTGAGTTCCTACTAATACTACATCATGATTTGAAGAAAATTTTGGTGAAATAGTGATTGCAGAAAAAATAACTTTGCTATTAGTATTTATTTTTATTAATGAACTAGATGGAGGATTTACCAAGGCATCTATAAGCAACACCTGGTCAGAATTATCTCCGGCAAAAGTAACAGCATTGGCAACCAGTAAATTATGCTGGCTGTTGTAGTCGGATGGAGAAATAAAAGTACCCGACTGGATGCCTGCATTTGCATAAAACTGGTAATCATCAATAAACTGATAACGGTTGTAATATATTGAGGAAATTATCATAGAAGGATAGTCTTTATCGAAAAAACAATAAGCACCATCTCCTCCATTAATCATATCTTTTAGTTTTAATGGAGTATCATTATAAAACATGGTTCCATTATCCTGCAAACCACCAACATATTTTTTAACATTTGCCATTGGATTTATATCACAGGAATAGTATTGAAAACAGTTGAGATTATGATTTCTAATCAAAAATATCGGTGAAATATCGGTAGCATTTTCAGTATAAAATATTCCTCCATCAGTTGAAATCAATAACTTTTGAGAAGAAGCGTTCAGGTAATGAAAAGAGTGAATGTCGGCATGAACAAATTTATTTCCACCATTGTTATACATCAATGCCCAGTCACTCATTTTTGTCCATGTGTTGCCAGCATTTTCTGAACGAAATACATCCAATCCACCAATAAATATTCTATTTTCATTATTAGGATCTACTTTTACAGCAAGAGCATGCCATGCAATAGTAGCAAAACCATTTCCGGTAACATTTGGTAAATTACAATTGGTCCATGTTTTACCACCATCAGTAGATTTGATAATGTGTTTACAATAACTATAATTAAAACCTTCAGTAGTAATATACCCCGATCCAATTAATCCATAAATAGTGTTACCATTGGAAGGTGCACTACTTAAAACAACCCTCCCCGGAACATTATTACCTGAAAGTCCTTCAATGAGTATGCGATATGAATCAATGATTGTCCAGCTATTAACCTTACCGGAATCAGAAAACAAAATTGTAGCAGCACCTTTTCCTGAAAGATTATTCATCGTACCAACAAACAAACGATTATTAGCTGAAATTTCAATGTCTGAAACAGTAAATGGTACTGTTTCACCATTAATATCAGGCAGTACCTGAGTCCAGGTAGTACCACCATCTGTTGAGCGATAAAGTCCATCGGAAGGTTTGCTATTATGGTTTTTACCTTGATATGTTCCTGAGGCAACACCTGCATAAACCACCGATTTCCCGTTTTCATTTCTTACCACTACATCTGTAACATACTCAAAACCACTTGTTGAAGCTAATTTTGTCCAGGTATTACCTCCATCAGCACTTTTCATAATACCTATTCCTTTTCCAGATGATTCCCTGTAAATAATTCGTGCAGTAAAAGCCTCGCCTGTGCCTGCATAAAACACCTGTTTGTTGTTAGGATCAAAGCAAATTGAACTGATTGATAAACTTTCCCAAAAATCATCAACAATTTTCCAGGATGAATTACTATCAGTAATATCATTGTTGTACCACAATCCACCAGTAACACTTCCTGCCCAAACTTTTTTCCCTTTCGCATCGTTTGGATCCTGCATAATTGCTCTGATTCTACCCCCTAAATCTGTTGGTACTTCCTGCCATAATAATTGCTCGCCAGATCTGTAAGTTTCATTATTTCTAACTATTTGATATCCGGTTTCAAGGCGATCTAAAGGAACATAGCCTGTTTTTGGATCAAATGTCATTAAAAAATTCTGCCATTCGGCAGCAGCAGGATCATCAAAACCTTTTGTATTTCTATAGGAGCTAAAGCAATATGAGTATTTATTTATTTTTGAAAGTTCCTTTTCAAACAAATCAAATTTATTAAATGCTCTGTTAGAAGTAATAAATGTGATTAAAATCAGAGGACATAAGATTGCAACTATTTTTCTCATTTTCTTTTGTGATTTATTTTATATTGATATCCAACCACACTTCATCATTTTCATTCCTGACAAAGTTATTGAATTTTAGTTAATATTAGCTTATTTTAAGCCGATTTAGTTTTCAATAATGTTATAATGTAGGTAAGATTTAAATATTATAAGACAAATAATTTTAGTGGCTAAAAGGTACTAACAAATAAAATAAATTAATTTTTTGTCAAAAATAAAAAATTTTTATCTTTGCACCCCCAAATAATATTTTTATGTACGCAATTGTAAACATAGTAGGGCAACAATTTAAGGTTTCTAAAGACCAAACTATTTACGTTCATCGTGTTGAAGGAAATGAAGGAGATACACTGGAATTTGATAAAGTTCTTTTAACCGATGATTCAGGAAAAATAACTGTTGGCAGCCCTGTTATAAAAGGTGCAAAAGTGACAGCATCAATTATAGAACATTTAAAAGGCGATAAAGTAATCGTGTTTAAAAAGAAAAAAAGAAAAGGTTACAGAGTAAAAAATGGTCACAGGCAGTATTTAACTAAAATCCTTATTACAGATATTAAAAAATAAAGTTATGGCTCATAAAAAAGGTGCTGGTAGCTCACAAAACGGACGTGAATCACACAGTAAAAGGCTTGGAATAAAGATATTTGGTGGACAATTTGCAAAATCAGGGAATATTTTAATCCGTCAGAGGGGAACAGTCCATCACCCAGGAGAAAATGTTGGAATGGGAAAAGACCATACTCTTTTTGCTTTACAGGATGGTATTGTAAAATTCATTAAAAAAAGGAATAACAGGTCTTATGTGTCAATAGAACCTGTTGAAAACAACCTCAATTAGAAATATTATCTATTATTATACTCATAAGGCTGTTGGATTCAACAGCCTTTTTTGCTTTATTTCTTGGATATTTCTAATTCTTGTTTGGTTCCGATGACAATATTATTAATTTTACTTCGTGAACTTTCTTCTCATCAGCCGATTCAACTACGATTTCAAAATTATTGTATAACAATGTTTGGCCCTTGTCTGGTATTTTCCCTAAAATTTCAACAACCAAGCCTGCCAAAGTTTCTACATCACCAGAAACCGATTCAAATGAATCTTCGGGAATGTTGAGTGCTTTAATTAGGTCGGTAAGTGTTATAGATGCATTGATGATATATGTTTTTTCGTCAATTTTCTTTACAGCAGAAATTTCAGGATCATCAAATTCATCTGTTATTTCTCCTACAATTTCTTCTAATACATCTTCCAACGTTACAATTCCTGAAAAACCACCAAATTCATCAATAACTACAGCCATGTGAACTTTTTTAAACTGAAATTCCTTAAGCAAATCATCAATTTTTTTTGTTTCAGGAACAAAATATGGCTTTCTGATCAGTTTATTCCATTCAAATAAGTCATCTTTTGCAGAGTGTGGCAAAAGGTCTTTGATATATAATATTCCAATAATATTATCAAGGTTTTCCTGAAAAACAGGTACACGTGAAAACTTGTTTATTCGTACCTCCTCAATAAGTTTTGAAAAGCCAATTTCTTTGTCGAAAGCAATTACACTCATTCTCGGGGTCATTATCTGCTTTACGGACACATTACCAAATGTCACTATTCTTTTAAGAATGTTTTTATCTTCAGCAAGCTGAGTTTTATTAATGGTTAAATCAATAGCCTGTTTAATTTCAGAAGCAGAAAGTGTAATGTTTCTTTTTTTCAATCTTCTATCAATTAGTTTGGTTCCCTGGATTAATAAATAAGAAATAGGATTAAAAATTTTGACTAAAAATGCAACAGGAAATGCAACAAAACGTGCAAATGCAAGGCTTCGCTGTGTAGAAATTAATTTAGGAACAAGCTCTCCAATAATTACTAAAACAAGAGTAATAATAACAACTTCAGTAATAAAAGCAAGTAATTTTGAGGAACTGAGTTCAAAATACTTATGTATTGTAAGTGTAAATAAAATGACAAGAGTAATATTAATAAGATTGTTTGAAATAAGTATTGTAGCAAGCAATTTCTTAGGATATGCCAATAGCTTTACTATTTGTTTGTCAATGTAGTTTTTTGACTTAATAAGGTTTTCTTTTTCTCCGGAATTAATAGAAAAAAGAGCACCCTCCGTACCTGATGCAATAGCTGTTAAAAAAAGCAAGATTAATAAGACAAGTATTATTAGAAAAAATTCTATGTCAAGATCAATTTTTTGTTGTATTATTTGCAAGATAATACTTCTCGCATCATTTTGCATTTCCATTATCAGAAGAATATTTTATCTAAAAAGGAAGATCGTCTGCTACCAGGTCATTATATTCCGGCAGTGGGGGTTCTTCTTTAATTGTATGTTGCTCTGTAGTTTCAGAAGTATCACGTTTTTCGAGTATCATTAAATTATTTGCTACAATTTCAGTGATTCTTTTTTCAACACCATCTTTATCAGTATAGCTCCTGCTGGTCAATTTTCCTTCAATATACACCTGCATACCTTTTTTTAAGTATGATTCCGAACGATCAGCAAGCATTCTGAAGGCTACAATATTATGCCATTGTGTCTCCTCTTTTAATTCACCATTTTTATCCCTGTATTTTTCAGAGGTGGCTATTGAGAATGATGCTTTTTTTACTCCTTCACTAAAGGTTCTGATCTCTGGGTCTTTTCCTAGCCTGCCTATCAATGTAACTCTGTTTAATGATGCCATATTTAATAACTTTATTAAGATTTTCATTACAAACTTATAAATTTTTAATCATTTGATAAAATGAAATTATTACATTTCTGAAAGCAGGTGTACGATTTGTTATCTTAATAAATCATCCAATTTTATTTAAGAATCATACTTCGCTATGGTGCAGATTAGCTAAATTACTATTAGCATTGGATGATATGAAACATCACACTAACTATTTTGTAATAACATTTGGTTATATTTGTGCAGGAGAATTTTCAATGTTAGAAATACAATTTAAGAATCTTGGTAAAATATCTTTTGAAGAGGGTTTCAGTTACCAGGAAAATTTGTTTAAATACAATACTGACATTAAATCCGGCAAAATTATTAATGGTCATTTAAAGAATTGTTTTATTACCTGCGAGCACAATCATGTAATAACATTAGGCAAAAGTGGTGATGCTGACAATTTGCTGGTAAATGAAAAAGCACTTGCTGCAAGAGGTATAGAATTTTTCAGGACTACACGGGGAGGAGATATTACTTATCATGGACCTGGTCAAATTGTTGGTTACCCGATATTAGACCTTGAACAGTTGAAATTGTCAGTAAAAGCATATTCAGAAGCCCTGGAAGAAACGATAATTCAGGCAATAAGTATGTTTGGACTCAAAGGTGGCAGAATTCCAGGTATGACAGGTGTGTGGCTTGATGAAAAACATCCCTATAAAGCACGAAAAATATGTGCAATAGGTATAAAAGTTAGCCGCTATATTACTATGCATGGTTTTGCATTCAATGTAAACACTGACCTACGTTATTTTGATTTGATTATTCCTTGCGGAATCAATGGAAAATCTGTTACTTCGGTTCAAAAGGAATTAAACATGGTAATAAATATGACAAATGCCATTAACTATGTCAAACAGTCATTTGAAAAGGTATTTGGCATAAAGCTGGTAGATGATAATAACTGTTAACTTAAATCAACAAAATGTTATGAACAAAAAATGGATTATTTGGATAGTATTAGGTATAATTATCTTTTTTGCTATTGTTTTTATCAGTTGGGCAAATGGCGTTTACAATAAAGCTATCGATTATCAGGAGAATGCAGATGCACGTTGGGGAGATGTACAAACATCATATCAGAGGCGTGCTGATTTGGTACCAAACCTTGTAGCAACAGTAAAAGGTGCCGCTGAAAATGAATATAAAATACTTTCCTCTGTTACTGAGGCAAGAGCCGGAATAAGTCGTTCAAAAACACCTGGAGAAGTAGAAATGTTTGGTAAACAAATCAATTCAGCAATTAATCTTGCTTTTGAAGCATATCCACAGATTCGTTCTACTGAAAATTTTAAAGATTTACAGGCACAACTTGAAGGTACCGAAAACAGAATTTCTGTATCAAGAATGAAATATAATGAAGCTGTCAAACAATACAATAAGCATATCCGTGGTAAATTCCGGAAAATGGCTTTAAATATTTTTGCCAATGAAGAAGATAATTTCATAAAACGTGAAATGTTTGAAGCTGAAAAAGGCGCTGAAAAAGCACCGGAAGTTAAATTCTAGCCCATTATGATTTTATCTCAACAACAACTTGATGAAATTCGTTCAGCTATCACACAAGCTGAACAGAATACCTCTGGTGAAATAAGAGTTCATATAGAAAAATCTTGCAGAGGGAATGTTCTTGACAGAGCAGCATTTATCTTTAAAACACTTAAAATGGACCAAACATCTGATAAAAATGGTGTTTTATTTTATCTGGCAGTAAAAGACCATAAGTTTGCAATTTTAGGCGATTCAGGGATAAATAATATAGTAGAACCCAATTTCTGGGATGATATTAAAAATAAAATGCAAGACTATTTTATAAAAGCACAGTTCAAAGATGGGTTGGTCGAGGGGGTTTTAATGGCAGGAAAAGCATTAAGTGATTATTTTCCATATACATCAACCGATAAAAATGAATTAAGTGATGAAATATCTATTGAATAATTATCTTTCTGCAATTTTTATCACTTTTTCGCTGATATTTTATTGTGGCTTAAACGCATACAGTCAGATTCCTGATAAACCTTATCCCCCAAAACTTGTAAATGATTATTCAGGTCTGTTGAATAATGATGAAGTGCAATTATTGGAAGCAAAACTTTCTGATTTTTCAGATTCTACTTCAACTCAAATCGTTGTTGTTATCATAAATGATATCGGTGAATATGATGCAAGTGATTTTGCATTTCAGATTGGTGAAAAATGGGGTGTTGGACAAAAAGGGAAAGATAATGGTATTGTTTTATTGGTAAAACCAAGTGGTGGTCAATCTGAAAGAAAAATTGCTATTGCTGTTGGTTATGGTCTGGAAGCAATTATACCAGATGCTGTATCCAGAAGAATTATTGATAATGAAATAATACCATTATTCCGGCAATCAAAGTATTATGATGGTATCAACAAAGGCATCTCTATCTTGATGAGCCTTGCAAATAAAGAATTTTCTGCAGAGGAATATGTTAAAAAGACCAATAAAGGCTTTTCTTCAGGAATGTTTGTAATATTAGTAATTATTGTTGTTTTTATTTTAAGTTCAGTGTTCAGGGTACGCAGGTATTCAGGAACAAATCATGTTCCTTTTTGGTTAGCATTAATGATGATGAGCAATACAGGCAGAGGATCATTTAATAATTTTGGTTCAGGGAGTGGTGGTTTTGGTGGCTTTGGCGGTGGTAGTTTTGGTGGTGGTGGTGCCAGTGGTAGTTGGTAAATTGTTTCATTCTTACACTTGAATATTTAATATAGGTATAAGTTTAAATCGCACATTTTCATTGGGTTTATGTAAGTTAAAGTTTATCTAAACCCTATTTTCATTAATATGTTTCATGATAATAATGAATCAATTAAAAATACCTTTGATTTTCTAAATCGGGGTTAATATTTCCTCAAAATTGTTTCTTGAGGAATTAACTAAATCTGAAACTTGAAATACTTTCATTTTTTCGCTCGAAAATGGTTTAAGCATAGAAAGTGCTTCTTCTTGCGCTAAGTTAGAAAATAACCACAATGATTCTGTTTTTTGATCAAGAATAACAGGCATTCTATCATGAATAGGTGCCACTATTTCATTAGCATTTGTTGTAATAATTGAAAAGGAAAAAATAGTTTCTCCATCCGGATTTTTCCATTGATCCCAAATACCTGCAAATGCAAACAAATCGTCATTTTTCATTCGAATACAATAAGGAATTTTTTTGCCATCTTTTTTTTGCCATTCAAAAAAACCATCAGCAAGGACTAAACAACGTTTGTTTTTTAATAAATTTTTATATGCATGTTTTTCACTCAATGTTTCTGCTCTGGCATTTATCATACTCATGCCTATTTTTTCATCTTTAGCCCATAAAGGTATCAACCCCCATCGAAAAAACAACAATTTTCGAGGGTTTGTGTTGGTTATTACCGGCAATAATAGGGTAGGTGATACATTAAAAATTGGTTTATATTTGTCTTCATCCAGCTCAACCCTGTACCTTATTGTAATTTCATCTATTTTTTTTGTTAACATAAATCTGCCACACATACTTTCTAATGTTAAAAAGCATTTAATTTGTTAATTATAACTACAAATTTATTGATTTTCTGAATATGTGAATTACAATTTAGTATCTGGCTTTTTTAAGATTTTATATTTGTGTTCAATGAATAAATAAAAAAAGATGAAAACTTCAAGTCTTTTTATAATTTTAATTACTTTTTTAGTGTTTTTTAATTCTTGTGTTAGTTTAAAAAAATATAAAGCACTTAACTCGAGCAATGAAGTTTTGAAAGATCAAAACCGATATTATAATGATTCTTTGGAAAAAACACTATCCTTGCTTAAAGAAAACACATTAAATTTTAATAATTGCAAAAATCTGGTTGATGAATTGGTTAATGATACAACACAAAAATCTATTAAAATTAAAACCCTCACTCAAAAATATGCAGATTTAAGTGCAGCAATTGATTTGATGTCGGTTACTAAAAATAAAGAAATAGAGAATAAAGCCGCTGTAATAGCAGAACTACAACGCAAATTAGATGAACGTGAAAAAGGTTTGGATTTATTGGCTGCTGAGTTGGAAGTAAAAAGAATACAACTGGAAGAAACGACACTGTTCTTGAAAGAAAAAGAGAAACAGGCAGAAGATTTATTAAAAAAACTTGATGACGAGCAAAAGAAATTAAAAGATATGGAAAGCCTTCTCAGCAGTTATCAGGCAAGTACTGAAAACATTCGTTTAAAAGTTAGTGACGCATTATTAGGATTTGAAAAGTCAGGGTTGTCGATAAAAGTAAAAAATGGAAAGGTTTATGTTTCACTTGATGAAAACTTATTGTTTGAAACCGGAAGCACTAAAATTGATAAAAAAGGAGAAGAAGCACTTAAAAACTTAGCAAAAGTATTGGAAACTAATAAAGACATCAATGTGATGATAGAAGGTCATACCGATAATGTTCCCTATGTTGCAACAGCAGGATGTATCAAAAATAATTGGGAATTAAGCGTGCTAAGAGCCTGCTCGATTACTGATTTTATATTAAAAAATGCAAAAATTGACCCTAAACGTCTTGTGCCAGCAGGCCGTGCTGATTCATTACCTGTTGATAATGGAAATACAAAAGAAGCACGTGCAAAAAACAGAAGAACTGAAATTATTTTAACACCAAAACTTGATGAATTATTTAAAATTATTGGAACAAATTAATCCCATTTTTTAATCAAGAAGTATAAAAATTTTACTTTAATGTGATACAAAATGATTTATCAATTGAAATAAAATTATAAGTAAAAATCTCCGAAAGGCTAACTAAAATTAAAATAATAAAAAGAAAAACTAAACTGAATACTGGATAGATATTAGAATTTAAGCACATATTGTAATGAAAAGCTTATCGGTGGCTGAACATCTCCTGGTCTTAACATGTATTCTTTGTTGAAAACATTTTTAACAATAAACATCAGCTTATGTTTTTTAAGGAAATAATAAGAAATTCTTGAGTCTAATAAAAAAATAGTTTTGTTGTTATGATTTCTATACTCCTCCAAACCAGGTAAAATTAAATCACCCAATACAATAGGTATATTATTTATTTTAATACTCAGGCTTTCAAACGCTTTGTCAATATTAATAATAGGGCTGCTAATTAAGAAGGTGGTACCAAAACTAAAGTTACTAATGCTTAATTCCACATCCCATTTAAATTGATGATTATTTCTGTACTTTAAAGTTTTTAATGGATAATCAGAAAATGTGGACAGATATGCTGAATCATGATTTAGTGTAATAGGGTATAAATAAGTATAACCTAAATTATTAAATATTGTAATTCCATAAATTTTTCCTTCACATCCTATAACAGATTCAATACCTGTGATTAATGCTTTTTGGGTATTTTGTGCACTAAAACCCACCCAATTAAAAATATAACCTGGCGACCCGGGATTCCAGTTTAAAGAAATATTGGGAGGATTATAAATACCAAAAGCAAATTCGGTCATATTTAAGTATTGTGTCCAAAATGCGGCTAAATCAAAAAAACCTTTTAGCTGGGCTATTTTAAATCCCTGATAAATCCCTGTTTCAAGACTCCACCCACTTTCAGGACTAAGTGAAATATTGGGAAAAATATTTAAACTTCCTACTGAAGTTTGAGTAAATTTTTCAGCTATAGTAGGGTACCTGAATCCCTGCCCGAATGAAATACGAGCATTTGTATATTCAAAAATTTTATAATTTGTACCAATTCTAACAATTGGTTTTGAATAATAATTCAGACTATCAAGCATATAATATTCCCATCTAACCCCCAATGATAAAGAAAAGCGGTTTATTTTTTTATCTACCTGAACATAAAATGCAGCATTATATCCATTATGAATCTGGTTTCCATAAAATTCAGAGTTTGCACTAAATTTTGATAAAGTAAAACCTGTACTCAGGTTAAGTTTCGACAGAAAGTTTTTATTGAAACGATAATCAAAATATAGCATCTTGTCAAAGTTGCTTTGTGCTGTGCTATTATTATTTAATATTTTATAGAATCTAAATTTTAAATAATGATACTGATCTTGTCTGCTAAGTGTTAAATATGGATCAAACACTACCCTAGATAAGTTATAATTTTGTTTAAAATCGGGTGAAGCTTTGTAAACACCACTGTCTCCATCTTTCCAAAGCAAAAAGTTTTGACCTTCTTTCTGCATAGTTAAAAAATTTATACCAATTTTCAAACCTTGAATTTGTTGTGAATTATATTGAATTTTTGAATAAATACGAGCTTTTCGATAATTATCGTTTTCACGATATCCAATATCATTACTAAAGTGTCCTGAAAATGTAAAATCAATATCTTTTATTTTAACTGAATGAAAAAATTGAAAGTTATTAAATTCTTTTATTTTACTAATTTCCCATGTTTTGTATTCCTGACTTGGATTTCCATATATTCCTGTTGAAAAACTGACTTTTGTAACAGGTTTTGTTGTTGGAGCACCTGTTCTGATATTGATAACCCCATTAAGTGCTGACGATCCAAATAAAGCTGATGATGCTCCTTTAATAATTTCAACCTGATAAATGTTTTCAACAGGAATAATATCCCAAATCGCTTCACCTGATGCACCTGTCATCAAAGGCAAATCGTCAAGTAACATCAAAACCCTGCTTCCTGCCCCATAAGTATATCCACTTCCACCACGAATACTAACTTGTTTTTCTAAAATCACAACACCAGGAACCTTTTGAAGTGTATTTTCAATACTATAAGAATTACTGTTTTCTATATTTATAGGCTTTATTACTTCCATCGAAACAGATACTTCAGATTTTTTTTGTTCAAATTTGCTTGCAGTAACAACTATTTCTTCAAGCATTTCAGAAATAGGTGTTAATTTCATATTTAATGTTTTATTTTCATTTGGTTTAATTGGTAAAGAGATTTTCTCCGATTTATACCCTAAATATCTGAATTCAATATTGTTAATTCCATCAATTACTTTTATTTTATATATTCCTAATGAATCAGTATATGTCCCAACATTTTCATTAACAATTACATAAACACCTGGTAAGGGTTCAAAAGTAAAAATATCCTGAACTTTTCCCATAAGAAAAGTATTTTGTCCGAAAATAACAACATTAAAGGTAAAAAATATCAAAACTGTAAAAAAAAGTCTTTTCATTATAAAATTTTTTTAGGTAAAAATACAAAATAAAAATGTGCTGAGCCTATCATATATGTTATGCCAATTAGGTACGAAATTGTAATTTTGAAATGCTGTAAAATAAAAATAAAACCTATGAAAAAGATATTTTTTCTATTAGTTTTTATACTTTCCTCGTTGATTAATTATTCCCAATGTGTTCCTGGTCCTTATTTAAAAGCTGGTATTTATCCGGATACTTTGGAAAATCTTGACACTGCAAATATTAATCAATATTATGAAGTAGTAATGACGGCAGTCATTCCGAAAGATACTTTTGTTTTTGGAAATATTTTACCAATCGATTCAATTGGTATTGATACTTTGTTTGGACTACCATCTAGTTTAACATATAAAGCCGATAGGCCCAGTAGCTATTGGCTGGGAGGAACAAAAGGTTGTATCCAAATTTTTGGAACGCCCTCAAATTCTGAAGTCGGTGTTTACCCATTAAATATTACAGTAAATGCAGTTGTAGCAGGCCTTCCTGCTCTTTATCCTGTAAAAGGCTACAAAATTGTTGTTCGTGGAAATAATAATATACTTGAAGAAACATCGTTAAAAAAGTCGTTAAAAATATTTCCAAATCCGGCAAAAACACAAACAAGTTTACAAATGTTTTCAAACTATAATGAAACTGTTAAAGTTTACATTATCAACTCATTAGGAAAAAAGGTAAAGGAAATTACAACAAATGTTGTATATGGACAAAACACGTTAAACATCAATTTATCAGATTTAGCAAAAGGGATTTATTATGTCTCTACAGAGACTAAATTCGAAATAGAGAAACAGATTTTAGTGGTTTATTAAAAGTGGTAGCGAATATTTCAAAATTATCTGTATTTCTTGATCAAAAAATTCCTGTTCGTGACGGGATACATCTTTCTTCAACGATAATAATACCTCAAAGCAAACATTCTAAGACATTTCCTGTTTTATTATTGATTACGCCATACAATGCAGATCGAAATTATCCTCAAGCAAAATTTTTTGCACAAAATGATTATGTAGTTGTACTGGTTGATTCACGTGGCCGAGGGAATTCAGATGGAATTGCAGAACCTTTTAGTTCAACCGATGGAAAAGACGGATATGATGTGTGTAATTGGATCGGAAAACAGAAATGGTGTAACGGTAAAATCGGCATGTTTGGAGGTTCTTATCTTGGAATGGTACAATGGTTGACATTGAAAGAAAATCCTTCTCTTTTAAAAACAATTATACCAACAGCAAGTGTTTGCCCGGGAATTGATTTTCCAATGAGAAATAACATATTCTATACTTATCTTGCACCATATTTTTCTTTTATTTATGGTAAAACAACAAACACAAACTTCTTTACAGATGATGATTATTGGAACGAGTTTTACAGTGAATATTATGCAGGTAGATATCCATTTAAAGAATTATTGAATAAAGCAAATATTCAATTTGATAAATTCAATGAATGGATTGGCCACCCTTATTTTGATAATTACTGGAAATCAATTTTACCATCTCCAGAAGATTTTAAAAGAATGAATATCCCAATTCTTACCATTACTGGGTATTTTGATGATGATCAATCAGGAGCATTATATTACTACACAGAACATCTTAGATTTAATTCTGAATTTGCAAAAAATAATCATTATTTAGTAATAGGACCTTGGGATCATCAGGGTACCAGAGCACCCAATCAAAATATTGGCAATTTGAAATTTAATGAACTTTCTTTACTAAATATCAATGAACTTCACTTAAAGTGGTTTGACTGGATACTTAAAGGTAAAAACAAACCTGAAATTTTAAAAAACAAGATCTTACTATACTCCATGGGAGATGAAAAATGGTGTGATTTTGACAGCTTAATTCCTGATAAACCCTCAGTAACAACTTATTATTTGAACAATGATACAGATAATAAAACAGAAATTAACCTATCAAAAAAAATACAATCTCATACCGATTCAGTTGTTTTTAATCTATCACCAGACACAATAATTCCCTTTAAATTTTTTAATTCACAAAGTTCTTCATTTAATTATGCATATTTTCCTATTGAATTTATTGAAAATATAGATTATTTAAAATTTTCTACATTACCTCTTAATAAAAAAATAAAAATATGTGGTAAGCCTATATTAAAATTATTTATTGAAACAGATGTTTGCGATACTGATTTACTGGCAATTATTTATGAAAAAACACATGCCGGTAAAATGATTTACCTGACATCTGATGTTTTACGTTCCAGATATGCCGAATCTATTGAATATCAAAAACTTATGAAAAAAAATGAAAAGATTATTATTACCCTTAATTCTTTTTATTTTTTCTTTCGTGAAATACAAAAAAACAGCACTCTTGAATTATATATTGTCCATTTAAATTGTCCATTTTATCAAAAAAATTATCAGTCTGGAATGGATATTTCAAGTGAGACTATTGTTCAATGCAAATCTGGAAAGCTTAACATCTATTTTGGGAAATTATATCCATCACAACTTCAACTTACATTATTTTGACAACTACATGAAATACAATGATATAGAGATATTGGCTCCTGTTGGCTCGTATGAGTCTCTTGCTGCTTCAATTCAGGGAGGAGCAAATTCCGTATATTTTGGTATTGGGCACTTAAATATGAGATCCCGTTCTTCTGTTAATTTTAAAATCAACGATCTTTCTAAAATTTCAAAAATTTGCCAGGAAAAAAATATCAAATCCTATCTTGCACTTAACACTATTATGTATGATAAGGATTTAACTTTAATGAAAAAAATTGTAAATTCTGCAATAAAATCTGGAATTAATGCTATCATTGTATCAGATCAGTCAATTCTAAATTATACTATTGACAAACCCATTCATGTTCATTTAAGTACACAATTAAACATTTCTAATTTTGAAACTTTAAAATTCTATTCAAAATATTCTGATGTAGCAGTACTGGCTCGTGAACTTAATTTAAACCAAATAAAGCAGATCGGTAATCAGATAAAACGCACAGAATTGCATGGTAAATCGGGCCAACCATATAAAATTGAAGTTTTTGTTCATGGTGCACTTTGTATGGCCGTTTCAGGAAAATGCTTTTTAAGCCATCATATCGATAATGCATCTGCAAATCGAGGAGAATGTTATCAGGTTTGCAGAAGGGAATTTAAAGTTGTTGATGATCAGAAAAACGAAATTGTTCTCCATAATAATTATATTTTATCACCTAAAGATTTGGCAACATTGCCTTTTATTGATAAAATTATTAATTCCAATGTTAAAATCCTGAAAATTGAAGGCAGAGGGCGAAGCCCTGAATATGTTAAAACTGTAGTTAATGTTTATCGTCAAGCAATTGATGCTATTAATGCTAATTGTTTTACCTTAGAAGTTAAACAAAATTTAATGAATAAGCTTGCAACAGTTTACAATAGAGGCTTCTGGTCTGGACACTATCTTGGTGAAAACTTAGATAATTGGCAAACAAATGCAGGTGGTTCTAAATCAAATAATTATAAATTTTACGTTGGAAAAATAAAAAAATACTTTAAAAAAATAAATGTTGCTGAAGCATTAATAGAAGCAGGAGAGTTGAGCATTGGTGATGAAATATTAATAATCGGGCCTACTACTGGTATTGAAGAATTTATTGTTGAAAATCTTGTTTATGAAAATAAAGATGTAATAAGAGTTACAAAAGGAAATACTATTACATTTAAAATTAATCGCCTTTTAAGACCTTCTGATAAAATATATAAATTAAAAAAAAGATAATTTTCTATATTATTATTACTTTTTAATTTCAATTTTTATATCTTCTAATTCCCAATTTGGTTTAAGATTAAATTCTTGAATAGGATAAAAGATTTTTTCTGGTTGAGTGTGAGTATAAATATTACCTCTATCCCAAATATTATTACCATTTTCATCAAAAATAAAGCGTAACCTATATGTTCCAGGAATCAGATCGCTAAATTCAATATTCTTTTTCTTAGAATTAATATCCCCTTTACGAATAATTTTATTTTCTTTTGATAACAATTCATAAATAATACAGTCTGAATCAGTATTATTCGTTACTAAAATTTTTATACTTCCCAATTCGTCATCCTTAAATGTATTAATTTTATAACAAATTGAATCAGACTTATTATTAAGAACTTCTATAGCGTTTTTATTTATTATAATTTTATTATTAGTAAAATCGCCTTTTATCATCAATTCAGTAGCACAAAAGGGACTTATTAAAATATTAAAATTTTCAGTAACATCATTTGAATCTTCATAAATGAAAATATTTGTTTTATCCAAGCTTATAATTGGTTGTTTAAAATCAAATCTTATAGATTGTGTAAGACCATATAAATCATTAGATACTGTTACTTTTTGCTCTAAATTTTTCTGTTTAACTGTGTTTTTTATAATTAAACTATCTGAGGTTCCATCATTAAACTCAACATTCAATTTATATAAATCAGTTATTGAATTTTCAGTCCAAAATAAAGAAGTATCCTTCGTTTCATTCACACAATAATTTACTTTTTGATAATTCATTAATGAATCAAAAAGAAGCACTTTCTTTATATTCACTGGTTGGTTAAAAATAATTTTTAATACATTTTCAGATATAAAAATACTTTCAGATATTTTTTTTGATTTTGGATAAGAATAGAATATACCCAAGTTTATCATTGTATCAACAGCCGGGTTTATCTTATTAAGTAAAAATCCTACTTTTTCGTCTTGCTCATACTTTAAATTGTTATTTAAATCTTCAAAGGCTAAAATATAATAGTCATCTTTTCTAATATTGTTTATTAAGAAAGAACCATCCTCCAAGGTTTTTGATATTCCAGCTATTAAATTGTTTCTTTTATTAAACCCATTGAAGAAACTATCGTAAGGTTGTTTCAACAAAAATACAGTAATATTTGATAATTTTTGTTTTGTTTTTGCGTCATGGATAATTCCTTTTATTGAAAAGCTATCAATTGATTTCCCGGTAGAAAAAACATAATTGTAATTTTTTAATTGATTTCCTTCTGTCACATCTGCAATAGTATTATTGAACATTATATTATAGGTAGTGTTTGAATCTACGCATTTATCAGTATTTATAATAATCGATTTTCTTTTAGTCTTTATTTTAGGTTGATTTTTAAAAAGCGGGGAGATTACAATATTTTGACTATTTTGAATGGATATATACTCATTAAAAGATATAACTATTCTCTGTGAATTAAAATTAACCGTACCTGAAGATGGATTTTCATTTATTACTTTTGGTGCTGATTTGTCTAACGGGCCACCTTCAGGGCTTTTTATTACAGCACAACTCATTACAACAAAGAATGCAAACAAAATAATTAATTTTCTCATCATTATCATCTTCCCAATTGAACCAATAGAATTGAAATATCTGATGGGCTAACACCGCTGATTCTACTTGCTTGCCCAATAGTTTGAGGTTTTATTTTTGATAATTTTTCTTTAGATTCTGAAGAAAGTGATGCTATTTTCTCATATTCAATATTATCAGGAATTGTTATTCTTTCCATTCTATTCATTTTTTTTACATATTCTTCCTCTTTTTCTATATAAGTTTTATATTTTATTTGTATTTCTGCTTCGTTTACTGTTTCTTTATTATAATTATTTAAAAAATTTCCTACCTTATTAATTAATGCAGACATTGATGCAATATTAATTTCTGGTCTTAACAATAATGATTTTAATTTTATTCGTTGAGTTAATGGCTGTCCATTGCTATTATTTATCACAGTATTTAATTCATCCAGTGTTGCATTTTCATTTTCAAAAAATTCAATAATTGTATTAATCTCTTTATTTTTCTTTTCGACCCTGTTATATCTTTCTTCTGAGGCTAATCCAATTTGATATGACTTTGGGGTTAGCCTGATATCAGCATTATCTTGTCTTAATAAAATTCTATACTCTGCACGAGAAGTAAACATTCTGTATGGTTCAGTTGTACCCTTAGTAACTAAATCATCAATTAAAACACCAATATAAGCTTCTGATCGCCCTAAAATAAAACTTTTCTTATTAAATATCTTCAGATGAGCATTTATTCCAGCCATAAGTCCTTGGGCCGCTGCTTCTTCGTATCCAGTTGTGCCATTAATTTGTCCAGCAAAATATAAATTGCTAATAACTTTTGTTTCTAAAGTATGAAACAATTGTGTTGGATCAAAATAATCATATTCTATTGCATAGCCTGGTCTAAATATTTTAACATTTTCAAAACCTTTAATTTTTTTTAGTGCATTGTATTGTACATGGGTTGGTAAAGACGAAGAAAAACCATTAAGATAATACTCATTTGTTTCCCAACCTTCAGGTTCAATAAATAACTGATGGCGGTCTCTTTCTGCAAATCTTACAATTTTATCTTCAATTGACGGGCAATATCTTGGTCCTGTACCTTTTATTACTGAATTAAAAAGCGGAGAATCATTAAAACCTTTTTCTAATTCCTTGTGAACTGCTTTGTTTGTATAGGCAATATAGCAGGGTAATTGCTTTAAAGTTGGATTTATTTCGGGTAAAAAAGAAAATTTTTCAGGGAATTCATCACCATATTGAATATCAAAGTTTTTAAAATCCAACGATCTACCATCAATCCTAACAGGAGTACCGGTTTTCATTCGGCCACTTTTAAATCCAAAATAATTAATATTTTCTGTTAGTTCATATACACCAAGTTCTCCAATTCTTCCACCATTTATACTATTTTTTCCAATATGAATTTTACCATTCAAAAATGTACCATTTGTTAGAATAACAGCTTTTGCAAAAAATTGTTGACGTAATTTTGTTTCAACCCCAATAACTGAATCATTTTTTATAATTAAATCAATAACTATATCCTGCCAAAAATCAATATTGAAATTTGCTTCTAATTCCTTTCTCCAATAATTTGAGAATAACATCCTGTCATTTTGTGTTCGTGGGCTCCACATTGCAGGACCTTTTGATTTATTTAACATTCTAAATTGTAGTGTCGATTTATCTGAAACGATCCCCGACAATCCACCTAATGCATCTATTTCACGTATCAATTGCCCTTTTGCAATACCACCCATAGCAGGATTACATGACATTTGGGCAAACGTTTGCATATTCATAGTAATACAAAGAACTTTTGAACCCAGACTTGCTGCTGCAGCTGCTGCTTCACACCCTGCATGTCCTCCTCCAACAACAATAATATCATATTTCTTTAACATATTACACTACGTTTCACGTGAAACAAAAATTTATCTAAAAGTAAATTTTCTAATCTTCTCATTTCTTGCTTTTCTTCATCATTTCTATCACTTTTTCCCATTAAATGAAGGAAAGCATGAAAAACTAGTCTCAAATACTCCATTTTTAAACTACAATTAAAGACTTTTGAATTATAGTCAATCATTTCTCTGTTTATATAAATATCACAATCTATTATCATCTTCTCTTCTGATAAACTAAAAGCAATAACATCAGTGTCATAATTTTTTTTTAGAAATCTTTTATTTATTTTAAGCATTTCTCTTCCATTTACAACATTTATTATAAAATTTTTTTTTTTATAATTTCTTTTGTTACCCTCGGAAATAATAATTTTTTTTAAAATAATCTTTTCTTTACTATCTATATAGTCATCACAATTGAATTGTTGAAAAATCATTTTAATAAATTTATTGTTCCATTATAAATCAGTTTCTTACCATTTTCTCCAATAATGTTGGCAATATAATAATAAATCCCAGGCTGTAAACCATTTCCATTTACGCTTTTTCCATCCCATCCCCTTTTTAAATCATCTATATTAATTATTTTTTCTCCCCACCTATCATAAACTGTCAATGTGCTTCCTTCATATAGGATATTTGAACCTATTATTTTAAAGCTTTTATTTTCTTCTATTTCAGAATTTGGAAAAAATGCATTTGGGAAAAAAACCAGTGGATCTCCAATAATACATACTGTATTTGATTTTGCAGACATTTTTATGCCAAATGAATTTGTGTCTTTTTCGTTTTGAACAATATAAAAACATTTTTTACTTCCAGCTAAACTTTCTTTTGATAAACCAGTTGTTAAAATCGTTTTTTCTTCTGATAGTATTTTATTTATTTTCCATAAATTTGTATCATTATCGTATTGAAACAACTCCTGATAATCACTATTACCATCAAACCAAATATATTTATTCCATGATAATATATAATATAAATCTCCTTCCTTTTTCGATAAAACTATATTTTTAACTTTTTTTGACAAAGCAACTTCCTCATTACATTTGTTAATCGCACTAATCTGATATTCATATTGTCTATATACTTTTGAATGCTTATCTAAATAATAATTAAAATTAGTTGTGTATGTTTTTGTTACATTTGATTTTAAATCCTCTACATAAATTTTATACCCATTTATTTCAATATCTTTATTTTTTTTCCATTCTATCATAATATTTGAATCTATAACTGTAACTGTGCTTATATAAATATAATCAGGGTTTTCAACGAAATTCGTTTTCAATTTTAACTCATTTGACGTGGCTGTAATATTTAATTTTTTGTTTTTAACTCTAATGATAAAATTATAATTTTCTTTATTTTTTAGATTATTAATTAAAAAATTAGACATTTCTCCGTCAACCATAAAAAAAATCTTTTGATTATCATCCACTTTTTTTATAATAATTTCATATTCTCTTTCGGAACTTGGCCAGGCTAAATAATGTGTCCAATTTAAAACTACTGATGAATTACAATAATTTTGAGTAATATTTAATAATACTGTTACATGGTCGGCAGAAATTGTAGAATAGTTTTCACAACTATCAAATGCCACAATACGGTATCTATTTACATTCTCTTTTATTTTTCTTTCTGAAGTGTCTATAAAATAAGTATTCTTTTTTCCATACAGTGTTTTTATAGGTATATTTTTATTATTCTCATCAACAAAATAAATTATATACCCCATAACGTCTGATGATTTACATTCATCCCATCCTATATTTATTTTTTCATTTACAATACTTACGCTATCAATATTTACTCCTTCAGGTGGAATATTGTCGATCTGAATAGTATCATAATTTTTATAGACTTTGTTTCCACAAAAATATTCAACTACTATAAAAAACCTCCATGTAACAGAAACACTTGCACCATTAACGAGCAAATAACTATTTTCATAAAAATTTTCTGTTTTATATAAGCTTTTAAATGGAGAACTTACATTTTCCTGTCCAAATAACTCATAGGAATAAAAATTATTACAAGTATCTTGTAACTTATTCCAAGAAACTGTAATATTATTTGATTTATCAACACATGCCCTATTCATTTTATCACCAAACACTTTTGGTAATAAAATGGTAATAATTGCAATTGTATTTATAAATTTGAATATCATTTTAATATAACAAATTTCACTAAATTTTATTTCATAATGTCTAAAAAGCTAAAAAATTCAACCAGAATAAACAAATTTATTTCAAATTCAGGATTCTGCAGTAGAAGAAAAGCTGACGAATTTATTTTAAATGGCCTTGTTAAAATTAATAACAAAATTATTACCGATTTTTCTTACTGCGTAACTGATAATGATATAGTAGTTGTTAATGGTAAACAGCTTTTGTTACCTCAAAAAAAATATTTTATACTTAATAAACCTAAAAATACAATAACAACTGTTTCAGACGATCTTAACAGAACCACTGTTGTTGATATTATCAACATTAATGATAAATCAGGCTTGCATCCTGTTGGCAGACTTGATAGAAATACTACTGGTGTTTTGTTTTTAACTAATGATGGAGATTTTACAAATAAGTTAACTCACCCGACTCATAAAATTCCTAAGATTTATATTGCCACTTTAAACAATCCTATTTCAAAAGAACATTTATCAATTTTAACCACTGGTATTACAATAAATAATAAAACTGAATATTTTGATGATGTAAGTATTATTAGTGGTTCAAAAAATCTTAAAGTTGCTGTTTTAGTACATTCCGGTAGATATCATTTTGTCAAAGATATGTTTGAATATGTAGGCTATAAAGTTAAATATTTAGATAGAATTTCTGTTGCAACTATAACATACAAAGGATTGAAAAGAGGACAAGCGAGAGAATTAACAAAAAATGAGGTTAATTACTTACTAAATCTATAACTAAATTTGGTTAATATCATTCCAAAAATTGTATATAATTATTAATTAATTTTTTTCATATTTTACTACACAATTTTAATTTAAGAATCATCAAAAAAAAATTATTAATTCAATATATATTTATTGCTTATCAACACATTATTCCAGTTCTCAACGTATCTCTTTTTAACATTAATTTGTTTTTCTCTTTTGTTAAAATAATTTAAACAAAACAAAAACAATATTTTACAAATAGTAAAAATGTTAACTGCTATGAATTCATTGTTATCATTAAATTATAAAATTTACTTGTACAAAATTTTTCAACATACATATTAATATTAATAAACACTTTTAAATTCATTAATTTCATTAATTAAATTATTAATGTATATTTGCAGTGTGGAAGGGGACAAAGTCCCCTTTTTTATTGAAGCTTTTAATAAATTTTTTTGTTATGGCAATGGATAAAAACGAAATAATTGAATCCTTTGTTGGTCTGAAAGAATTGAAAAATATCGACAGAGCAACAATGATAAGAGTACTTGAAGAAGTATTCAGAGATGTTCTGGAAAAAAGGTTTGAAGATACAGATAACATTGATATTATTATTAATGCAGAAAAGGGAGACTTACAAATCTGGAGAAACAGGCTTATCGTTGAAGATGGTGCCGTTGAAAATCCAAATAAAGAGGTATCTCTTTCAGAAGCAAGAAAAATTGAAGAAGATTTTGAAGTAGGAGAAGAATTGTCAGAAGAAATAAAAATAAATACATTTGAAAGAAGAGCTATTCAAAATGCAAAAATAAACTTACAAAGCAGGCTTTTAGATATAGAAAGAAACGAAATAATTAAGAGATACCAGGACCGAATTGATGAAATTGTTACAGGTGAAGTATATAGAGTTTGGAAAAAAGAAGTTTTGGTGCTGGATGATGATGGAAATGAACTAATTTTACCAAAATCTTATCAAATACCGAAAGATTATTTTGTAAAAGGTGATCAAATAAGAGCTGTTGTACACACAATTGAGAACATGACAGGTATTCCAAGAGTGATATTATCAAGAACCTCCCCTGCATTTCTGGAAAGATTGTTTGAATTGGAAGTTCCTGAAATAGCAGATGGTTTAGTAAGCATTAGGGCTATTGTACGCGAACCCGGAGAAAGAGCAAAAGTAGCAGTTGAATCGTATGATGATAGAATCGATCCTGTTGGTGCTTGTGTTGGAATGAAGGGCAGTAGAATTCATGGTATTGTAAGAGAGTTAAGAAATGAAAATATTGACATTATTAACTTTACTGACAATCTTTCACTTTATATATCAAGAGCTCTTAGTCCTGCCAAAACCGGGCAAATCAATATTGATTCTTCTACAAAAAAATGTTCTGTTTATTTAAAACCTGACCAGGTTTCTTTAGCAATCGGAAAAGATGGTATTAATATTAAACTAGCTGCAAAACTTACTGGGTATGAAATAGATGTTTTCAGAGATGTTGATGAAGAAGAATTTGATATTGAACTTGATGAATTTGCCGATGAAATTGACCCATGGATTATTGATGAAATAAAAAATATAGGATGCGATACAGCAAAATCTGTACTTAGTATGACCATTAAGGAATTGTCCGACAAAACAGATTTAGAAATAGAAACAGTAGAGCAGGTTTTTAGTATATTAAAAAAAGAATTTGAATAAAAAGACTGGAAATGTCAGATAACGCACCCAAAAGATTATCAAAAGTTGCAAAGGAATTAAATATTGCAACAACTACAATACTTGAGTTTCTCAAATCAAAGAATATTAGTATTGAAGATAATCCGAATGCAAAAATTCTTCCCGAGCATTATGATATTTTATTAGTCAAATTTCAAACAGATAAATTATCTAAAGAAATAATAGATGAGAAAAAAGAAGAGGTAAAGAAGGAAGAAAAAGCAAAAAAACAAGAAATTCAGCAAGAAGATAAAGAAGATATTTTAATAAAATCTAACCTTATAAAAAGGGAAGCTACAATTAAAGAGAAACCTATAGTAAAGTCTGAAATTAAAGAAGAAAAGAAAGAAGAGCCGGAAATAGAATTTAAGATTGTAGGAAAAATTGATTTACAGGAAATTGAAAAAGAACCAGAGGTAGAAAAAGAACAAGATAAAGAAATAAATCTTGCACAAGAAGTAGAGATTTTAACAGAAAATGAAAAATTTGAAGAAGAAATTATCATAACTGACGAGCCCGAACCTGTTATAATTACTCAGGAAATTCAAAAGGAAGAAGAACCCATTGATATTAAAGAAGAAGAACCCGAAGAAGTTGTTGCTCAATTAGAAAAGAATGATGATGATTTTGCAATAGAAATTTCAGAAGAAGAAACTAAAGAAGAAGAAAAACAAGATAATTTGATTATAGCCCAAAGACATGATCCAAATGAAGAAGTAGGACTTAAAATTTTGGGTAAAATTGATATGGAACAATTCAATGCACCCAAAAAGAAAGTTCCTATAGTGTCAACATCAGATATTTCAAGTTTCAAACAGAAAAAACGAAAAAGAATATTTAAAAGCGAAAAAGGAGAATCAGATAAGGAATCAACTTCTGAAAATAAAAAAGTAAAAGAAAAAGGCAAGAAAAAACTTGAACCCAAAAAACCAGAGGTTGATCAAAAGGAAATAAAAGAACAAATTTCAGCTACTCTTGCAAAACTTACAGGCAAACCAACATCAAGTGTAAAAACAAAAATTAAAAAACTTAAACGAAAAGAAATTAAAGACAAAGAACAGGCTTTATCTGAAGAAGAAAAAACAAATGTACTTGAAGTTATTGAATTTATTACTGTTAATGAATTAGCCAATTTAATGCAGGTACCTGTTTCTGATGTTATTACTGTTTGTATGAACCTTGGTTTGATGGTGAACATTAACCAAAGATTAGATGCCGAATCTATTACATTTGTTGCTGATGAATTCAATTATGAAGTTATTTTTAAACATGACAGTACCAACGAGCCATCATTGGAAGAAAGCGATAATGTTGAAAGAATGATAGAAAGAGCACCTGTTGTAACAATAATGGGGCATGTTGACCATGGTAAAACAACACTTTTGGATTATATCAGAAAGACCAAGGTTACAGAAGGTGAAGCAGGAGGAATTACACAACACATAGGTGCATATTATGTTACATTGCCAAATGGAAAAAACATAACTTTTCTTGATACACCAGGCCATGAGGCATTTACTTCAATGAGGGCCAGAGGTGCTAAGGTTACTGATGTTGCTATTATTGTTGTTTCTGCCGATGACAATGTCATGCCACAAACAAAAGAAGCGATAAGTCATGCCCAGGCAGCCGGTGTTAAAATTGTTTTTGCAATAAATAAAGTTGATAAGGATGGGGCAAATCCGGAAAAAATAAGGGAACAACTTTCAGAAATGAATATTTTAGTTGAGGAATGGGGTGGTAAATATCAAAGTCAGGAAATTTCTGCAAAAAAAGGATTAAATGTTGATAAGTTGCTTGAAAAAGTGCTTCTTGAAGCTGAAATGCTTGAACTGAAAGCAGATCCTGAAAAACGTGCTATTGGAACTGTGATTGAGGCCTCTATGGATAAAGGAAGAGGTGTCGTTGCTACTATTTTAGTTCAAAAAGGAAAGCTGAAAGTTGGAGATTCTATTGTTGCCGGTGCTTATTATGGTAAAGTAAAAGCCATGTTTGATCAAAACCGAAAACGAACAAATGATGCAGGACCTTCTTTTCCTGTAGAAGTTTTAGGTTTTGATGGTCCACCTACTGCTGGCGATGTTTTTTATGTAACAGAAAATGACCAAATAGCAAAAGAAGTTGCAAATCATAGAAAACGGTTGATACGTGAACAAGGTATCAGAGCGACAAAACATGTTACCCTTGATGAAATAGGACGAAGAATAGCCCTTGGTAATTTCAGAGAATTAAATGTTATTATTAAAGCTGATTTTGATGGTTCTGTGGAAGCCCTGTCTGATTCTGTTCAGAAACTAAGTACCGAAGAAGTTCAGGTTAATGTAATTCATAAGGGCGTTGGACAAATTTCAGAATCCGATGTTCTTCTTGCTTCTGCCTCCGATGCTATTATTATTGGTTTTCAGGTTAGGCCATCAATGAATGCAAGGCGACTTGCCGAGCAAGAACAAATTGACATTCGACTTTATTCAATCATTTACGATGCAATAGAGGAAATCAAAGCCGCAATAGAAGGTATGCTTCAGCCTACTGAAGAAGAAAAAATACTTTGCAATGTAGAAGTCAGAGAAGTTTATCGGATTTCTAAGGTAGGAAACATTGCAGGATGTTTTGTACTGGAAGGAAAAATAAATCGTAATACAAAAGTTAGAATAGTACGCGAGGGTGTTGTCGTTTATACCGGAGAACTTGCTTCTTTAAAGCGTTTTAAAGATGATGTTAAAGAAGTTTCTTCTGGTTATGAATGTGGTATAGGAATTCAGAATTTTAATGATCTTAAAGTTGGAGATATTATTGAAGGATATATTATTGAAAAAACTAAAAGAAAACTGTAACATTATTCCTGCCCCAGTTTGTATTATTCAGAAAAATTATTAACTACTCTAAACCATAAATCTCTGTTCTTGTCTATCTATAAACAACAGTTTTGTTTTTACATAGATTGTTGTTTTATAAAAAATAAAGATAATTATTTTTTTTTAAAATAAAAAAAAAAGAAAACAGTAACAATATCATCAAAAAGTTATAAATTTTATTCTGAAAATGCATTGATTAAATAAGTATTTTCAATTATGTTTTTAATTTAAATTACTGAAAAAATTGACACGAATTAAAAAGACACTTAAAACAGGAATTCTTAAGAAAAAATCATGTTTATTTATTATTTATAACATTATTTTTTTAATTAATATAAACCAAATTAAATTATTTGGACAAATTACATTACTTTCAGAGAACTTTAATAACTCTGCTTCCATTCCTGCAGGATGGTCTCAAATCCAGGTTACCGGAACCGATGTTTGGACAATTAATAACGGAGGTTATTATGACAATGGTTCAAATCATCCTTCTTCAGCATATAGTGGAACAAGAAATGCTTTTTTATTTTCACCCACTTCACCTCCCTCAACAAATACCAGAAAATTAGTAACTCCTGTTTTAGACCTCAGTGGTTTAAGCAATATCACTTTAAAATTTTATGAAGCAAGGTTAAAATGGGGAGTCGATTTTGATGAACTAAAAGTTTACTATAAAACATCCTCAACCGGCTCTTGGAATTTGCTGGCCAATTATAATTCAGCAATTACTGCATGGACCCAAAGAACCATTAATCTAAGTAATCCAAGTTCAACATATTATATTGCTTTTGAAGGCATTGCCAAATATGGTTATGGAATTTGTCTTGATGATATTGTTATTACGGCTACAATTGCAAATGATATTTCTCTTACAGATATATGGGTTGAAAACAAAAAAACGATAAAAGCAACACTTAAAAATTTAGGTCCGAATACAATCACTTCAGTTGCTTTAAATATTTCAATCAATGGAGGCACTACTATTACATCTAACTGGACAGGTTCATTAACAACAGGAAATAGTACAGAAGTTAGTTTTGGAAATTATAATTTTCCTCATGGTACAACAAATTTAAAAGCCTGGACTTCAAACGCAAACAATAATGGTGATGGCAACAAATCAAATGACACTATTTCAACAATATATACTTTAATTAAAAATTTTCCATATCAACAGGGCTTTGAAAATTTGGATTTAGGAAACTGGAAACAGGTTGTAAATGATGATATGGACTGGACAAGGTTAAGTGGGGCAACACCATCTTCATTAACAGGGCCAGATGCTGCCCTTGAGGGCTCTTATTATATTTACACCGAGGCTTCGGGTTTTACTCCTTCAAAAAAGGCTGAAATTTTAACTGCTGACTTTGATATTTCAAAAATAACAAATCCTTTTATTGAATTATGGTATCACATGTATGGTACTCAAATTGGTGAACTACACATTGATATAGACTCAGCTGCTACATGGAAAAACGATATTATGACGCCTTTATCTGGCAACAAAGGCAACACATGGTATAAGAAATTAATTGACCTCAATAGCTACAGGTATCTTAATAAAATCAGGATTCGTGCTTTTACTGGCAATGGGTTTTTAAGCGATTTGGCGATAGATGATTTTAAAATTGTTGATATTCCTGACCCTAATCTTGGTATGGATAAAAATGTTTGTGAAGGTGATACCCTTGATTTAGAAGTTGATACGGGCTATGGATATAAATTTATTTGGAAAAAGGTTGGTTATAATGACACTCTTTCGATTACAAATAAATTAAGAGTAACAAAAACAGCAAGTTATTATATTACTATTAGTGCTCCATATGGTTATGTAGGAGCAGATACAATAAATATTACATTTAACCCAAATCCTGTTGCCAATTTCTCAGTCAATCAACAGGATCAATGTTTAAAAAACAATTACTTTGTTTTTACAAATAATTCATCTATTGCTTCAGGGTCTTTAGGGTTCGATTGGGATTTTGGGGATAATACAGATACTAATCTGATCAATTCTTTCCATACTTATAATACTGCTGATTCTTTTAATGTCAGGCTAATAGCTATATCAGCTTATAATTGTAAAGACACTTTTTTAAAAACTGTTTATATAAATCCTCAACCAGTCCCATCTTTTACAATAAATGCCAATTCACAATGTTTGCTGGGAAATCAATACAATTTTACCAATACCAGTACTATTTCGAATGGTTCAATGAACTTTAAATGGTATTTTGGAGACAACGACTCATCTTCTTTTGTTAACAGCAGCCACATTTATTTATATGATGACACGTTTAATATAACACTCATAGCAACCTCAATAAAGGGTTGTAACGATACTTTTCAAGACAAAGTTTTTGTAAGGCCAATGCCGGCATCTGATTTTACAATCAATGACAGTGACCAGTGCTTATCTGGAAATCAGTTTGATTTTGTTAATAAAAGCTATATAAAATCAGGAACTTTCACTAGTAAATGGGATTTTGGTGACAACTCTTTTTCATCAGTAATAAATCCTAATAAAACATATTCTTTACCTGCCAATTATAGTGTCAAACTAATTACAAATTCTAATTTTGGATGCAACGATACTGTTAATAAAACAGTCTATGTATTTGCTATGCCGAAAGCAAAAATTTATTTAGTTGATAGTGCTCAGTGTTTAAAAGACAATAAATTCATGTTTGCAGATACATCAACAATCATTATTGGAAAAATTGCTGCAAGAATGTGGTCGTTTGGTGATGGAAGCAGTTCATTTGTTGCAAATCCTGCTTATTCATATTCAAAAACAGGAAATTTTACAGTGAAATTATTGGTGTCATCTGATAATAATTGTTCTGACTCTTCAACCAGGCAGGTTATTGTTCACCCTATGGCTGATTTGAATTTTTCAGCACCTAATTATAATCAATGTTTTAAAAATAATCTATTTGAATTTACAAATACTTCAAGTATTTCATCAGGAATATTATATTATAGTTGGAATTTTGGTGATGGAGGTTTTGCAAATACAAAAAATGCCCAGCACTCATATCTTCAGGAGGGCAAATACAATGTTTGGCTGGCTGGAATTTCCGACAAAGGATGTATTGATTCAATTAAAAAATCTGTTGAAGTATTTTATATGCCTGAAGCTTCTTTCAGCATTAACCAGCGATCACAATGTTTAACCGGAAATAATTATATATTTACCAACACCAGTTTCATTGTAAATGGTACGTTTAACTCAAAATGGTTTTTTGGTGATAGTGATTCTTCTACTCAATATTCTACGGCACATTCTTACAATAAAGCTGATACTTTTAATGTTCGTTTAATTGTTTTATCCGATAAAGGTTGTTTAGATACCTTAAATAAGAATGTTTTTATCAGACCTATGCCAAAAGCACAATTTACAATAAATGACAGTAGCCAATGTCTTGAGAATAACAATTTTATTTTTACACAAAATTCATTCATTAACTATGGAACTCTTACATATCACTGGAATTTTAATAACCAGGACACTTCTAATGCAGAAAATCCGTCTTATTCATTTTCTAAACCAGATACTTTTTCAGTAAAACTTACAGTTAATTCTAATTTTAACTGTAAAGATTCAATTATCAAAAAAGTTATCATTTTTAAACCACCTTATGTTTTTATTGGCAACGATACAACCATAAATGATACATCTCAATTGCTACTTAATGCTGGCAATGGTTTTATTTCTTATTTATGGCAAGATAATTCAATCAGTCAGTATTTTTTAATAGACACAACTACAGCTATTGGTGAACATAAATATTTTGTTGTAGTTACTGATAGCAATTTCTGCAACAACTCAGATACGATCACAATTAAAATAGTAAGCCTAGGCTCTGCTAAATTTCCTTTTAAAAATAATATTGAGATTTTTCCAAATCCTGCCAATGAAAATATAAACATTCATTTTTCTGAGATTTTTAATGAAACGACTTTGTTATTGAAAACTATGGATGGAAAAATTATTTCACAGGAAAACATACAACCAAATGAAAACAAACACGTCATTATACTGAATATTAATGAATTAGCAAAAGGTATATATTTTTTACAAGTATCGGATAATTTATACACAACGGTATATAAGATTATAAAAAATTAATTATTTGAATATTGGAAAAGCATATATAATCAACATTTCTTTAGCCATCATTTTAGTATTGGTTAATTTTTTTGCTTTTTCTCAATCAAAACAAGGAGATAATTGGTATTTTGGCAACCATGCAGGTGTAAAATTTGTAAATGGAACAGCACAAGGTGTATCTGGTGGAGCTACAAACAGTACAAATAATCTGGAGGGCACAGCAACGATATCTGATTCACTTGGAAATTTGTTATTTTATACCGATGGTCAAACTGTTTGGAATAAAAACCATCAGGTAATGGAATCAGGACTTTTAGGTCATGCTTCTGCAACACAATCTGGTGTTATTGTTAAATGGCCTAATTCAAAAGATTCATTTTTAATTTTTACAATAGATGCTACTCAAAACAATTTAAATAATGGATTAAGATACTCCTTAGTTAATATGCAATTAAATTCAGGCCTAGGTGATGTTGTTGCTAGTAAAAAGAATGTAATATTGACCCCAAGTGGTGTAAAAATGGCTGAAAAAATTACGGCTGTTCGCCACTGTAATAACACAGATATTTGGGTCATTGCTCATGACTTTAAAATTGGTAGCAGTACTGCTGGAAATAAATTTTATGCTTTTTTAATTACTCCTTCAGGCGTCAACACCACACCTGTTGTTACAACTATTGGTACTGTTCATCAGGGTGGAGACAACTGGGGTTATGGTAGCTCAAGAGGATATATGAAAGCTACACCAGATGGAAGAAGAATTGCCCTTGCTATTGGATATGATGGATGTGGTAGTGTTGGTAATGCTACTTCATGCCCGGATTCATCCGGTGCATTCGAAATATATGATTTTAATTATACAACCGGAGCAGTCAGTAATCCTATCAGACTGAAAAACAAATATAAAGGTGCTTATGGTATTGAGTTTTCTCCTGGTGGTGACATTTTATATGGGACTACCTGGGGCGTATATAGTGGTGGAGCTGGTTACACAGAATATAACAGAATTTACCAATGGAATCTTAATGCCGGTAGCCAGACAGCTATCCGGAATTCTGAAAAAATAATCGCAAATGAATCTTCCGGAGGTGGAGGTGGTAATTATGGAGCTGCACAGCTGGCGAGCAACCAAAAAATTTATATCGTACGCGACAACAGAAATTATCTTTCTGTAATAAATTATCCAAACAAATTAGGTACATCATGCAATTATCAAACATCAGGAGTGACCTTAACAACTGGCACCTCAGGTGCTATGGGATTACCCACATTTGTTCAGTCATATTTTAACCCAAGCCTTGGGTTTACCTATGTTGGTAATTTTGAAGATATGATTACAAATTTCCTGATTGCTGATTCTGCACGTATTGACTCAGTAAAGTGGTTTTTTGATGATACCTGTGCAGGTCAAAACAACTACAGCACTCTTTTTAATCCTTCTTATACCTATTGTGACACAGGAGACTATAAAGTCACCCTGATTATTTATAAATGTAATATCATTGATACAATACATCATACGGTTGTTATTCATCCACGACCAAAAGCAAAATTTACCACTGATACAATTCAATGCTTTAAAAATCATCAATTTGTTTTTACTAATACTTCGACTATTACTAAGGGAACAATAGACTGGCATCATTGGGATTTTGGAGATGGTGACACTTCTGATTTAAAAAATCCAACACATGTTTATTCAAAACCAGGAAAATATACCGTCAAACTTATTGAAATTTCAGATTATGGCGGGTATGACTCTACTACTATGTTGGTTTATATAAAACATTCTCCAAAAGCAGAATTTTATGTTGATGAATATTCAAAATGCTATAAAGATCATAGCTTTTTGCTTGATAATACATCCAGTATCGGATCAACCAGTACCTTAATGTATAAATGGTATTTTGGCAATGGAGATTCTTCTACAAAATTTTCTCCTGATCCATATACTTACCTAACAGTAGATAGCTTTTCGGTGAAGCTTATTGTTAAGTCAGATTCGAATTGCAGCGACACTGCCATTAATAAAATATATGTAAGACCAATGCCGGTTGCTGGATTTTATGTAAACGACAGCACCCAGTGTTTATCAGGAAATTTATTTGGCTTTACAGATACCAGCTCTGTTAAGTATGGTACTATTAGCTGGAAATGGTATTTTGGTGATAATGATAGTTCAACAATTAAAAATCCTCAGCACACATATTTAAACCACGATACGTTTACAACAAAGTTAATTGTTACATCGAATTACAATTGCAGAGATACCATTGAACACAAGAATGTTGTTTTTCCAATGCCTGATGCTCAGTTTTCAGTAAACGACAGTACACAATGTTTACGATTTAATTCTTTCAGTTTTACCAATAATACTTCAATCAGCACAGGAACACTGAACTATTTATGGTATTTTGGAAATGGTGATACCAGTACATTAAAAAATCCGGTTTATCAATACAACGACCATGATACTTTGCAGGTGAAATTATATGCTACCTCAGAGCAAGGATGTAAAGATTCATCTTTTCATATCGTGCATATTTATCCGATGCCTGTGTCTCAATTTTCTATAAACGATACCTCACAATGTTTAACAGGAAACAACTTTATTTTTACATCCTCATCAACCATAGATTGGGGTTCTTTAAGCTATAAATGGCTTTTTGGAGATACTAATATTGCCACAACTACCAATGCAAGCCACAGCTATGCTCTTGCTGATACTTTTGCAGTTAGTTTAATCAGTTATTCGGCATTGCAGTGTTTCGATACCATCACTAAAAATGTTTATGTTCATCCGATGCCGGTGGCTGCTTTTTCTACAAACGATACAACACAGTGTTTGAAGGCAAATATATTTTATTTCACCAATAATTCAACGATAGCATCAGGAAGTAAATTTTATTACTTGACTTTCGGTGATGGAGATACTTCCACCCAAAAAGACCCTAATCATACTTATGCTACTGATGATACTTTTACAGTAAAACTTATTGTAACGAGTGATTTTGGATGTAAAGATTCAATTGCTCATACCATGTATGTTCAACCTATGCCTGTTGCTGATTTTAGTATCCTAAACAATGGACAATGCCTGACAGGTAATAATTTAAGTTTCACAAACCTGAGTACATTAAAATGGGGATCTTTTAATAGTTACTGGTTTTTTGGTGATAATCAAACTTCCACCTCAACACACACCAACCATATTTACAGTACTGATGACTCGTTTGATGTGAAATTGAAAATAATATCATCGATGGGATGTGTAGATTCAGTGATTAAGCAAGCAATTGTTTTTCCTGTTCCTCAATTTAATGTCAGTGTAAACGACAGTACGCAATGTTTAAATGGAAATAATTTTGCATTTACAAATAATTCATCAGTTAACACAGGAACAATATCTTTTTTATGGGTTTTTGGTGACGGAGACACAAGTTATTCGAGACATGTTTCACACACATATAGCATAGACGATACATTTAATGTTTATTTAATTGCAGGAACAAATAAAGGGTGCAGAGATACGCTTCAATTAAAATCCTATGTTTTTCCAAATCCTGTTTCCTTATTCAATGTAAATGATACCAGCCAATGCTTCAATGAAAACAATTTTGTTTTTACAAACAGTTCAACAATAAATACAGGCTCTCAGACATACAATTGGTATTTTGGTGATGGAGCAACAAGTACATTGGCAAACCCAACAAGAAAA
>Ga0172368_10000080_pt1 | contig 120956 bp, 120 predicted proteins | sample Lak11m_FD_114540 | JGI IMG/M metagenome (GOLD analysis project Ga0172368, IMG submission 114540) | Freshwater microbial communities from Kabuno Bay, South-Kivu, Congo - kab_022012_11m | ecosystem: Environmental > Aquatic > Freshwater > Lake | place: Democratic Republic of the Congo...
AAATCTAAATCATAGGCATTGGTGTGTTTGCGCAGACACATGGTTACTCTTGTCTGGAGCATGATGAAACACAAGACTGAATATTGTTATCCACAGGAAAATTTGACATAGCGGATCCCTCCTGCGGGCGGGAAGAAAGCCGAGGCGGGGCAATTCCATTCCCCCAGAAAAATAGTTTGCCCCGCCGAGTCCAAATTAGTTTTCAGGGTTTTCGTCAAAAAAAGTTCGAACATCAATCAAAAAACACCGCCAAGTTTTACATTCAGCGAAATTGAAAATATAACATCTCATCATGAACATCAAAAAACTTGAAGAAATAGTAGAGAAATATCAGCTGCCCGCGTATCGTACAAAACAAATACTTCATGCAGTGTATCAAGAGGGAATATCATCTTTTCACGCGATAACATCTTTACCAAAAATCTTACGAGAATCACTAGAAAAAGAATTGCCAATTCTTTCTTTTACAGTTAAAAAAATAATTACTGCAAAAAATAGTCAAGCTATAAAAGCATTACTTCGGCTAGAAGATGGCGGTAAAATTATTGAAACTGTTTTTATGCAAACTAAACCGCATATGTGGTCTGCGTGCGTCTCATCTCAAGCGGGCTGTGCAATGAACTGTGCGTTTTGTGCCACGGGTCAGAGTGGATTTAAGCGGAATCTTACCGCAGAAGAAATAAGCGACCAGGCGCTCTTTTGGAAGCAATACAAACTTCAACACAATCTTGTTGGCACATTTTCTCATGTGGTGTACATGGGTATGGGCGAGCCGTTTGCAAATTGGCAAAATGTAAAAGAGAGTCTTTCTATACTTCTTAGTCCAGAGCTTTTGGGATTTGGCGCGCGCGGTGTTTCAATTTCAACATCAGGTGTACCACAGGGGATCGTGTGGCTTGCACAGGAATTTCCGCAAATAAATCTTGCGCTTTCACTTCATTTTTCTACAGATGAAAAACGAATGCGCTATATGCCGGTGAATAAATCTGCAAATCTTGCCGCACTAAAAGATGCATTAAAAATATATTTTTCCATAACCAAAAGAAAAGTATTTATTGAATACCTTATGTTGGAAGGAATCAATGATACCCAAGAAGATGCTCAACAACTTGTTACATACATACAATCAATTGGAAATACTCATTTATTGCACGTGAATTTGATTCCATATAATGCAACTATAACGCAACTACAGACATCATCACTGCATAATATACGTGCGTTTAAAAATGCACTTTTTCAACGCGGCATTTCTGTTACTATTCGCAAAAGTATGGGCACAGACATAGATGCGGCATGCGGGCAACTGGCAGGCTCTTCTATAAAATAATTTTTCCACTTGCGTATTTTTTAAAAAAAGGATAGTGTAGAATCTTCAATCGTTCTTTGGGGTTAAAAAAGGAGGAAGCGTACCGTGTTTTGGGGAACAAAAACGGAAGAAAATATACTCGCCACAATTCCAAAAGAAAAGCAGCACGTACTGCCGCTTTTTCTGCCATATGCAATTCCACGATATCTAGACGAACAACAGTATTGGTTCGGAAAAAGCGAAGCGCGCGCGTTGCCATGCCAGGGCGAGGAGGTGTACGAACGAGCGCTTATTGCAGAAGGCATTGGCAGGCACGAGTGTCCGCTACAGCGCGAATGGGGAGGATTTGTACTTATTGGCGGGCTCATTGCAACCATGTCTGGAAAGTATATTATTCCGCCTGCGCCAGCAGCAATTGACTGGGCGGCACAGATGGAGTTTTATACCTGGGACGTGTTGTGGGACGCATCAGAAAAATACGGACTCAAACTGTCCTCACATTTTTTGGGATCTATGCTTCGCGGTTTTTTGCCGCGGAGACATGATTCCGCAGGTATGCGACCTTGGTATGCAAGTAACTTTTCCGAACGGTGGCGGACATTCCGCTATGCAAACGATGATCTTCTTGCAAAATTTGGGTCTATCCGTTTTGACATTCTTCGCCAGGGTAAAGAGGATCTGGAAACGCTCTCTTCAGATGAGATGCGAGATACTAAAAGAGTGAGTGCGCATATTCCAGCTATGCTTCAGATTGCAACTCACTGCATCCAAGATCGCCAATACCCCGCATAAGTACCGCCTATAATAAAACAGGCGGTTTTTTTATTTTATGTGAGATAAAAAAATAAAGAGCCAAGTATGTTAATAATCGCGCCATACCACAAAATACATAAGAGAAGCGGCCATGGGACATAACGTAAAACAGGAATACTACAAAGAAAAATAAGAGGAATAATATCTAAGAAATAACGACTGCCAAACTGATACCACCCAGTTCCAAAAAAAAGGAGAAGAAACGTCATGAGAAGAAAGAGGATGATAGTGAAAAAAGGAAGAAGCTCTTTTAAGGGACTTCTTTTTTCTTTTTTAAAAAGAGAAAAAAGAAAAAGAAGCGTAAACGGATAGACAAAAAATATACTCGTGCCTTCAGGATCAAAAAAAAGAAATGGCGGATGTAAAGAAAAGGGGGATTGTAAGAAATAATGCTGTATATTGTGAGGAATATTTTGAAAGGAGAGAAAATGCCCCGTGAGAGTATCTTGTAGATATCGTGCCTGTGCATGTTGAAAACGCGCACCTGTTTCAAGGGGAGTATGAAATCGTGCCGTGTTATACCATCCAAAAAAAGCGCTAGCAATGCCTGTACTTATAAAGGTAATCACAATAAGGCGAGATCGAGAAATGCCGCATTCTTTTTTTAAAAGAAAGAAAAAGAGTATTCCGTATAAGAGAAACGTCTGTCGCCCAAGCCACGCAAGATGAAAAAAAAGAAGACTCCAGAGAAAAAAATGGAGTTTTTTTTCATTTAAGAATTTAAAAAACATCCAAAGAAAGAGCAGAAGATATAAAAAAGAAATAATTTGCCCAGTATGCCAAATACGCCCATCTAAAGACAAATAAAAATTTGGAGAAGCCAAAGCAAAACTTCCAATAATAATCCACCAATAAAATGGAGATAAAGAATATTTTATATAAACACAAAATTCTTTGACAACAAGTGTAAAAATACCAATGTTCAAAATTCCCGCAATGAGCGTATAAAAAATATCATTTTCAAGGTCATGTCCTATAAGAAAAAAAGGAAGGATAAAAAGCACAGGAGACGCTCCCCAGTAGAGATACCATTTTCCTTCAAAAAAACTAAGATCAAACGTCTGGCCTACTGGGAGTATATTAACCTTGCCATGAAGAAATGCGTCGGTAAGAAGGGTGTAATATGCAAATGAGTCAGAATAAGGAAGATATTGATGAAATATGAAAACAAATATGCTATAGATTATGGCGCAAAGTGCTACACATATCCATAGAGAAGTGATGCGCGAAGAAGTAAAAAAAGAATTGAAAGACATGATTAGTAGGATGATTTTTTTTTAAGATATACAGTACGAGTATCAAAAAAATTAATAGGAATGCTAAGGGTGTTGAGGTATGATGGAATCCAAAGATTTTCACGGTTACTTACACGGTGTATAAGAGAAGAGAGAGATAAATAACGAGTATAATAATTGCTTGCAACACAGGTAAATCCGTATCTATCGCAAAGGTCTTTAAGCGCTTTGTTTGAATGATATTGAAGATGAGTTGGGAGGAGCGCATACCATCTTTTTCCGCTTACACGTGTACAAAAAGAATCTCCCAAAAGAAGCGTCATGCAAAAAACACCGTCAGGCTTTAATTTTTTTTGAATGAGTGTTAGAAAGCGTGCTGGATCAGAAACGTGTTCAAAGACATCGAGCGCCGAAATGCTATCAAAAAATTCATCAGGAAATTGATTATCAAGAAATTCAAAAGATTCGCAGGCAATATGAGGAAGCTGGAGAATTGTTTGGGCATACTGTACAGAAGCAGGGGACAGGTCTATGCCATATATCTGATATCCATTTTTTTGCGCTTCAGAAAGGAGGAGGCCGGGACCACAGCCAATATCTAAAAAAGCCCCTCTCTTTTTTTGCATAGATGAAAAACCCGCAAGGATATGTTGAAAGGTTTTTTTTCTACACTCTATATCTTTGAGATATGTTGTATCAAGTGATTGATGCGCATAGTGCTCTTGAAGCACATTGCCAAGCGCAGTGCGATCAATAAACCTACAATCACAGAGTGTGCAGATATACAGGGTGTCATGCCTAACTTGAGTATCAGTAATATAATATGCGTGAGAAGAGAAAAATGATTGCAATTGGGTAGTTGCTTTTTTCCATACGTGCATCCGAGTATTGCCGCATTGCACACATGGAGAAACATGTTCTTGAACAAGAGATTGGAATTTTTTTATTTTTTTTATGTGTATTTTTTGCACAAGGTACTGAAGAAGCGTCCAAAGGATGTGAAGGCCATACTGCAGGCTTTTTAAAAATCCAATCATTGACGCTTCAGGGAAATAACGCGTTGCAATAGGAATTTCTTTAATAGTAAGGCCAGCGCATTTCATTTGTACAATAATTTCTGTATCAAAGACAAATCCATTTGAGTTAAGTTCAAATGGAATTGTTTGCAATGTTTTTTTGTTGTATGCGCGAAACCCGGAGTGATATTCGCTTAAATGCAGATGCAGTACGGCATTTTCTATTACAGTAAGAAAAATATTTGCAATAAATTTCCAAAATGGCATGCCGCCACGAAGCGCGTTTTGGGGAATAAGCATGCGCGAACCAAATACCGCATCTGCTTTTTCATATGCAAGAGGCAAAAGCAATTCAGGGATCGCAGATGGATCATATTGAAAATCCGGATGCACCATGACTGCAATATCAGCGCCAGCAGCCAGTGCGGTAAGATAGCATGTTTTTTGGTTTGCTCCATAGCCACGATTTTTTTTGTGGCGAAAAGTTGTGAGGCAAAGTTTTTGAGCAGTGGCATACGTATTGTCTGTACTGGCATCATCAACAAGAATAATTTCATCAACAATATCTTTTGAAATCGCCTCAACAGTACGCTCAAGTGTTTTTTCTGCATTGTATGCCGGAAGAATAGCAATAATTTTTTTTCCATTCATCATAAGGCTCTGCGCAACTGAATAAGCTTTTTAATATTTGTGAGCCCTGTTTCTATAATGCGCACCTTGCTTTTTCGTTTGGCAAATCGTTGGTCTCGCCAGAGCACCGGAAATTCTGCAATATGGTAGCCTGCGCGGTGCGCTCGGATAAGAAGCTCTGTGTCAAAAAACCAACCTGTGTCTTGCGCTTCTAAAAGAAGTGTATTACGAATCTTTTTTGAAATTGATTTAAAACCACATTGAGCATCTTTTACGGGAAAAGAAGGAAAGAAAAAAACAGGCAGTTGATTATAGAGCAGGGAGCAGAGTGTACGAAAAAAAGACCTGCGCGTATGTGCACCGGGAATAAGCCGTGATCCAGTGGCAATGTCGTATTGTTCATGTAGAATTTTTGAAATGAGCAAAGGAAGATGTTGGATGTCCGTGGCAAGATCTATGTCCATATATACATATACATCTGCATTATATAAGAGCCATGCCTGCTTAAGTGCTCCGCCGCGGCCAGGAATTTCATTCCTATATATAAGAATATGCGGTAGGCGAGCATGCAAAGACGCGCAAATATCCGAACTTGTATCTGTGGATCCATTATCTGCAATAAGAATATCCCAAGAAACGTCTTGCAAGGCTTGCATACAATACGCGTGAATAAGCGCTACATGCTGAACCAAAAGATCCTCTTCATTATATATAGGAAGCGTAATAAGAATATGAGGGCTTTGAGATTGCTCTGCTGTTGACACATTATTTTCCCTTTACCTTATACATAAGCGCCTCGTCGTCTTCATATATTTTTTGAAGCCCTTTATCATGTCTTGCCAAAAGCTCAAGTTTTTTCTCTTGCATTGCGAAATCTTTTGTAATTAAAAGATAGCGTGAGTGAAGGTTATCTATAAGTATAGAAGCAAGTGTGTTGGTGTTTTTTTCTTGTGCAAGCGAGATAAGCGTTTTAAAAAATTCCGGCTCTGCGTCATGCGTAAATGTAGGATCAAGCCCCCATGCAAAAGTGTAATTATCTACGTAATACATGAGCTGAGGAAAATGTGACCAATTGTCATTGATAATAAGTGAACCCTTTGGAATATTTTGAGAAATAAATGCTCCAACGCGCCCCATGGAGTAAAAAGGAAAGTAGCGCGAATTAATATCAGTCCAAAGATTGACATATGAAAGAAGAAACGAGCGAAGGGTTATAGCAAGCAAAGTAAGTGCAATAATAAAACAAAATATATGCTGAAGTTTAAGGGACGCATTTTTAAAACATACGCGCAGAGACAAAAACCACTCACGCCATTGTGTACGAGAAAAAAAATCTTGTAATGCATATACAATATATGCACTGCCAATAGGAATGAAATATTCAGACATGCGCCGAGATTTTACAGTAGCTAAAAAAAGAAAAAGAGAAAAGAATAGGAAAAAAAGAGATTCTCTAGAAAGAGTAGAAGGAGTTTTTACGTTTGACGGAATACTTACACAACGAAATCGTACTGCAAGCTGAAACAGTGCCCAGCAAAATGCGCAAAGCCAAAACACAGAAAAAACAGTATTGTCTCCCCCAAAGACAAACGGATTTATGGGAAGCCATTCTTTTCCAATGCCATAAAACACGCCGCCAGTAACAACAGCAATAGAAAGGAGATGCGTTTTGTAAAAAAATATATTGTGCGGGAAATACGGATTTATTACAATGCCGGCAAGTAATCCGCCAGCACATGAGGTAAAAAGAATAAGGTTCTTTTTGCGTACACATAAAAGAAATAATTTTTTAAAAGGAAATGCGCGAATAGAGAGTTCTTGTTCTTGCGCAAAAAGCACTGCGAAAGCATCTGCAACGCAAAAAAGAATACTTGCAATAAAAAGAAGCGGCCATGCATCATAGAGCCAGACATATACAAAAGAAATAATAAAAAGCGCAAGATGTTTTCGCCGAAGTAATGCATAGAGCGCTCCAAAAAGAACAATAAGAGAAATAGCCGGCGCCTTATCTAACAAAAGGCGGAACATGAGAGATGAACTTACAAGCACGAGAAAAAACGGAAGCACGGAAAGACGCGGTAAAAGTTTTTTAAAAAAAAGATAAAAAATTGCTAAAAAAAGCGCGGAAAGAAATGATGTTGCCACGCGAATAGCAATGAGCGGGTCTCCAATAAGCGCATTAAATGGCAAAAGAAATACGTGAAATAAAAAGTGATGGTCGTAATAATTATCTTTAAAGACACTATAGGGCAGCCACGGGAAGTCTTTAAGAATGCCCTTTTCCTCAAGTATAAGCTGTGTTACTTTTGCATGATAAAAAGGATCCCCATCCATGAACATTGGCGCTTGTTTCATGGCAGAAAAAAACGCAAATGCAATGATAAGGATACTAAAAAAAGAGACAAATACCCTATGACTATGAATCCAAGAGATAATAGCTTTTAATATGGGCATATCTTTATAACATCTTACACAAGCAGGGGGGTCTTGTCAAATATTGAAGAATATGCTATACTACACATAGGTCTTAGTTTTGCAACTTTATATATAAAAAGAAGGTGCGCGGTCGAAGAACAAGGATATAAATAACGATACATATTATTATATCGTATGGGAAATAAGAAATTATATGTTGGCAATTTGCCATACAGCTCAACAGAAGAACAGCTCAAAGAGCTTTTTAGCCAAGCAGGCACTGTTGAATCTGCACGCATAATTACTGACAAATACTCTGGTCGAAGCAAAGGATTTGCATTCGTAGAAATGTCTTCTGCGGAAGAAGCTGCAAAAGCAATCCAAACTTTGAACAAGTATGAGCTTGACGGACGCGCACTCGCAGTGAGCGAAGCACGCCCACAGGAAGATCGTCCACGCAGCTTTGGTGGCGGACACGGCAATGGCGGGTCACGCTTTCAAGGCGGACGCGGCGGCGGTTACGGTGGCGGCTACCAGCAATAAGCAATTCAAACAAAGACAGCCTTGCATAACGCATGGCTGTTTTTGTTTTTGGAAGGAAAAGGATGATATACTAATAATGTCATCCCGTTTTAATAAAAACACTTATGCAATTTTTTTATAAACAAACATGTGGTCTGCCGCTACAGGAGATTAAAACATATATACAAAAACTTTCCTCTTATACAAAACATCTCCGTCGTGTAGCAACATCTGGCGCGTATACAGACCCAGAATGTTCGCTTGTATTGCCGCATGATCCGCAATGTGCGCAACATGCAAAAAAACTTGTAAAACAAAAAGCTACAAAGGCGCTCAAATATATTTTTGTTATTGGTATTGGCGGGTCAAATCTTGGCACAAAAGCAATTTATGATGCGCTAAGAGGGTATTATGATGTCTGTATGTCGCACAAAACTCCTACGCTCTATTTTCTTGATACCGTAGACCCGGAAATGCTTGGAACATATAAAAAACTTTGCGCGTCAATACAATCACAAGAAGAAATTCTTATCATAAGCATTAGTAAGTCTGGCGGCACCACAGAAACAATTTTTAATACAGAATGCGTATATACATGGCTTAAGAAAAAGTTTCCACGCATCAGGGAAAGAATCGTAGTTATTACAGATAAAGACTCTCTTTTTTGGAAAGAATCAATGCGACAGGGGATTGCATGCCTACCTATTCCCGCACTTGTTGGTGGAAGATATTCAGTGTTAAGTGCGGTTGGCCTATTTCCACTTGCATCAGCGGGGCTTGATATTTCTTCCTTGCTTGCCGGCGCGCGAGATGCAAAAAAAGATTCTGCGCTTATATCTGCAATTTGTATATTTCTTCAAGCAAAACAAGGCCGCACAGTAAATGATAATTTCTTTTTTCACCCGGAATTGGAATCTTTAGGAAAATGGTATCGCCAACTTTTTGGAGAAAGTATTGGAAAAGAATCAAAAAATGGCGAACACGTTGGCATTACACCAACAGTATCGCTTGGTTCTGTAGATTTACATTCTGTAGGTCAACTATATCTTGGCGGGCCAAAAGATAAAACAACAACGTTTGTATATACAAAAGATATCGTGAAACATCGGGATTCTTCTGGCTCTACCCTTAGAATGACAGGCCGAACTTTATCTGACTGTCTTTTTCCTAATCTCATTCCAGAACTACAAGGAAAATCAGCGCAAGAAATTATGTCTGCAATTTTTCAAGGAGTACAGACGGCATACAAAAAGCAATCATTGCCATACATGACTATGCTATTGCCAGATGTATCCGAATACTCTCTTGGCATGTATATGCAATGGAAAATGATAGAGATGATGTATCTTGGCGCATTGTTTGAAGTAAATGCATTTGATCAACCACATGTAGAGCTTTATAAAAAAGAGACAAAGCGAATACTCGCACGGTCATAGAAAATTTCTATCCCTATTCTTTTTCTGCTATACTAAAAAGAGATAGCCAATATCCCCATGCATTGGAAGCTTTTTTTACATACAGTGGCAACGTATGCGCTCGCGCAAGGATTAGCATTAGTAGTTACGCGAGAGCTCAAAGACATGCCAACGCCATTTCTCCCTATAGCCGGCCAAAATGCGAGCCTACTTTCTTTTTTTATTTTCTTTTTTGCGGCTACTATTTTCATCTTGCTTCTCTTGGAATATCGGCGCGGAAGGTTTTTATATCGCAGTTTATTTAGCATTGTTCTTTTTGTGGGATTGTCAAAAGTGTTTGAGCTTGTATTTCCACAGGGACTCAGCATGGTGATTGCTGTTATTTTTATTATCGGCCTCTTTTTACTGCCATTGGTGTGGGTGCATGATATTGTTGTTGCTATAGCCGCCGCAGGGATTGGCCCCATGTTTGGCCTGCAATTTAGCTGGCAATCTGCGGCGCTTATATTAGTTATTCTTTCTGTGTACGATATTATCGCAGTATTTGTTACGCGGCACATGATTGCTTTGGCAGAAGAAATGATCAAGCATCAAGCAAGCTTTGCCTTGATAATTCCAGAGAAATGGCAGGAATTTAAAAATAATCTTTCTGTGGTGCATCCGGGAACTGGTTTTTTAGTGGTAGGAGGAGGGGATGTAGTATTGCCTATGTTGCTTACAAGCAGCGCGTACCTTATTCAGCCAAATTTGGCATGGTGGATTGTAGCTGGCACGCTTATTGGAGTTTTTTTAAATCATAGCCTCTTAATTACGTATAGAAGGCCGCTCCCCGCAATGCCATTTCTTACATTTGGGGCATTTGTGGGATTAAGTATTGGATTTCTTTTTCTTTAATATATGTTTCGTCGTATAGGAAAATTGGCCTTACTTGCATTTTTTCTCTCAACGCTTGGGCAATCATGTACGTTGCTGGGGTCGTCAGAAGACGCAGCGCTTTTTAAGCCTGTTACGCTAGAATATTGGCGTGTATATGATACTCCAGATACTCTTGAAGAAATTTTAACCGCCTACCGCAAAATTCATACCAACGTTACCATAAACTACCGAACATTTCGGTATGAAGAATATGAACAAGAGCTGCTAGATGCGTTAGCAGAAGATAGGGGGCCGGATATGTTTTCTATTCCCAATTCATGGGTAGGAAGATATGAATCAAAAATTCTTCCTATGCCGCGTGCTATGAAAGTGGGAATAGTGCAAAGAGTAAAACAAGACGAACCTCCAGTACAAAGCGCGCAAGTACAACAAGGGTATACCGCACGGCAAATACAAAGTTTTTTTGTAGAGGCAGTATATAATGATGTTGTAAGAAAAGACGTAAAAGGCGACGTTATTCTTGGTTTACCGTATTCAGTAGACACACTCGCACTCTTTTTTAACAGAGACTTATTAAATAATGAAAGTATAGATGCGCCGCCAGGCAACTGGATAGAATTTGAGGAAGCAGTAAAAAAAATTACAAAAGTTGATGAAGAAATACAGAAAATTTTGCAATCTGGCGCGGCATTTGGCGGCGGAAAAAGCATCCAGCGCGCATCCGATATTATTTCTATGCTTATGATGCAAAACGGCGCGGAAATGACAAAAAATGGATCTGTTGTTTTTGATAGAATGGCAGTACAGGGCATACAAACAGACGATAGCCCCGCCGTGAATGCCTTACAATACTATACAGACTTTGCATCTCCGGGAAAAGAATATTACACATGGAACGATGATGAAGGTTTAGATAGTTTTGAAGCATTTTCTCAAGGGAAAACAGCATTCTTTTTTGGATATTCATATTATGATCAGATGCTCAAAACCAAAGCGCCGCGGTTGCGTTATGGTATTGTGCCGGTGCCACAAATAGGATACCCAAATCCACAAGCAACATACGCAAATTATTGGATAGAAACAGTGTCAAAAAAATCGCGGTATCCTCAGTATGCATGGGATTTTTTAAAGTTTGCTTCTCAAAAAGGACAAGTGGATTCATATCTTAAGCGCACCAGGAAACCAACGGCGCTCCGTTCACTTATAGAAGATCAGAAAAAAGACGAAGAACTTGAACCCTTTGCCGCGCAACTTCTTTTTGCAAAAAGCTGGTATCAAGGAAAAAATCCTCGTTTGATGGAACGCGCGTTTACTGATATGATTTCAGATAGCTTATTGAACGCAAAAACAGGGGATGATGAAAAAGGTCAATTGGCAACTATTTTAAAAAAGACACGTGAGCGCGTAAGCGCGGGATATGATGAAATGTTGTATTAAAAAAATATATCATTCCAAGAAATACTCCTGTTATTCCGAATCCGCCAATTGGTGGAGAGGAATCCCGAGTCTAAAGAATATAGTGTTAGTTTTTGCTGTTTTTTTTATTTTACTTTTCCCTTATCCTGTTCATGCCGGAAGTCTTTTAGGGGATCTTGCAAAATGCGGCCCTGACGAGGTAATAAGCTTAAGTGGGTTTTTATATTTTTTTGCTAGAGTTGCGCAATGGATCTTAGGCATCACCGGTAGTTTGGCGCTCCTTATGTTTGTAGTAGGAGGATTTATTTGGTTGATTTCCGGCGGAAGCCAAAAGATGATAGATCTTGGTAGAACCACGCTTGTGAACGCGCTTATAGGAATGGCCATAGTATTTGGAAGTTGGATGTTTATAGGGTTTATTCTCCAAACCATTGCGCCAGGCACCTATAGCGGAGGCGGGTGGTTTGCATTTAACAAGACATTATGTGAAAGCGCCAAGCAGGCAGCGTTGGGCGGTAGTACATCTGCACCGCAGCCGCCGGCAGCTGCGCCACCTACGCGAACAGAGCGAGCACTTGAACAACATTCACAAGATTTAGCTATAAAATGCATGGACGAAAAAACAGCAAAAACTTATTGCGATCAATGTAGATTAAGAAATGGACTGCCAACGCTTGTGTATACTGACACAAGTACTCCGCCAGTGCCTTGCGGCACGGGAAAAGCACGGTGCGAGTGTCAAGATAAAAAAACAGGATTAAAATGTGACGGACAATATCCTCGACCTTCTTATAAAGAATGTACCTGCGGAAAAGGCGATGTTATTATGTCATCGAAAGCAGATTCTAAGAATGTACCATTAAAAGATGCGACAGGAAAACCATACTTTTGTTGTGCTTGCGCTAAGAAAAAAACAGCAGCAGCATATTTACCTTGTGGGTCACCGGCGACAACAATAGATCAGATTAGAATTTCATGGGATAAAAATCCCTACAGAGAATGTACATTTAAGGCTCCAAAATATGGAAGTTTAGGACGTTGTGACAGAGAGGGTGCGGCAATTGTGCAAATAGATGGGAAAAATTATTGTCTTTGGGGCGGAGAGGGGTCAATCTGCAATAGAAGTCTTGGAGAGGGGGTAGAAAGTGGATGCGCAACACAAGATCTAAAATGTGTACCAGGAAGAGATTTGGTATATGATCAATGTGATAGACTAGCAGATTGGTGGGGTTGTGTTGGCAATCTCGCGAGGTATATAGTTCGAGCTCCTGCAGGTTGGACAGCAGATAGATTTAGAGATCTTGCAAAATGGTCAAATTTAGGTGTCTGTGTTTTAAAAAAGTAAAATAACATGACAATATGTTGCGTCTAATTATTGCACTTGTTGTTTATTGGATTGTCACTCCTTTACAGGTTTCCGCCGCCAACCTTAGTAACCCAATTAACGCAGAAACATGGCAAAGCCTCATCGGGCTTATTATTCAAGCTATTTTTGGCATTACTGGCTCAGCAGCGCTCTTGATGTTTGTATGGGGCGGATTTCTTTGGCTCACTGCCGCAGGAGAAGAAAAACGTATTAAAGCAGGCACTGCAACCATGACATGGGCAGTTATAGGGCTTGCAGTTATTTTTGGCGCATACGCATTTTTAAATACTTTTATTGGAAGTGTTTTTGGTGGTACTTAGATAGATAAAAATAAAAATATGAGATTTTTAATTTTTGTTAGTATAATGTTCGGATTAAATATTCTATTTTTTAGCAGTGAAATAGTACACGCAGCTCCGTATAATCAAGCAACATGTACAACGGCAAAGGGTTTCTGGCTTGGTCCGCCTTTAAATTGTACAGATGCCGCGTGCTGTATAGATATATGCAAAAAAAATGGAGGCGTAGGGAGATTAGGGCCGGCAGAAGGAGCATCTTGTTGTTGCAAAGCAAAGACAACAGCTACCGCCACTGCGAGTGGAGTGCAAGCAAGCGATAAATCTTGTGAAGAAAAAGGAGATAAAATAGAATGTAAATTTGGTTTTGGCCTTAACACTTCCGCTGATTTTGCCGCTCGCGCAGTAAAAGCATTATTAGGGATTGTAGGTTCTTTAGGGCTTGCGATGTTTGTATGGGGCGGATTTCTCTGGCTTACTGCCGCAGGAGAAGAAAAGCGCATTAAACAAGGATGGGAGACTATGGTATGGGCTGCTGTAGGCATGGGAGCTATATTTGGGGCGTATGCCATCACAGATACTATTATTGGCGCGCTTCAAGGTGCGGCAACGTAAGAAAAGAGTCCTGTGCATAACATTCATTGAATGCGCTATGAGAATTTAGTATACTGTATACTAGTGTGGAAAAATTAATTTTATTTATTAAAACGATAGGAACGCCTCGGCGCTCTATCAAAAAGGAGATACGCACATGAAAGCGGCTCACAAGAAAATATTTAGCGCACTCGTTTTAAGTATGCTGTTTGGATTTGCATTAGTGCCATTGCAGGCAGGTGCAATAACATCTCCATCTGCAGAAAGTACCGATTTTAACGTAGCAGGAACAAATACATTCCAAGGTTTTAACGTAGGAAATGTTGCGGCAGATCCACGAGATGTTATTAAACGCATTATTAATGTTGTCATGGGATTTTTGGGCATGATTGCAGTTCTTATTATTCTCTTTGCAGGATTTAGATGGATGACTGCCGGTGGCAATAAAGAAAACATGGAAAAAGCACAACAACTCCTTGTTAATGGCATTATTGGTCTTGTAATCGTGTTTTCCGCATGGACAGTTGCATGGTTTGCAGTGAATACTATAAAGGTAAACGTTGGCGGCCAATAAAACCGCCAAAGAATTCATACATATCATTCCGAACGGAGTGAGGAATCCCGATGCTGTCAGCAAAAAAGCGATGGGATTCCTCTGTCCGCCAACTAGTAGATGTCCTCAGAAAGAAAACCCTCATATGGCTCTAATCTATATACAATGAAAACAATCTTTAAAAAGACATTCAGCGGAATAATATTAAGCATGCTTTTTGGATGTGCATTATTCCCACTTTACACGTATGCGGCAAACCCAGCCATGCCGGGAAATGATTTTGAATCAACAAAAACAGGAACAGAAGTAAACTCATTTAGCCAATTTGACGTAGGAAATGTTGTGGCAGATCCGCGAGAAATTGTTAAGCGTATTATTAATGTTGTCATGGGATTTTTGGGCATGCTTGCCGTGCTCATTATTCTTTGGGCAGGATTTAGATGGATGACAGCTGGTGGCAATAAAGAAAACATGGAAAAAGCACAACAACTCCTTGTTAATGGCATTATTGGTCTTGTAATCGTGTTTTCCGCATGGACAGTTGCATGGTTTGCAGTGAATACTATAAAAATAAACGTGGGTGCAGCATAAGTATGATACAAAAAATTCACAAAAGAATTATAAGCGCATTATTTTTAAGCATGCTTTTGGGGTTTGCAATTATTCCAGCGCACGAAGTAAAAGGACAAGAAATAGACCTTATAAATGACGCTACGCAAGTAAATTCATTTTCAGGTTTTGAGGTAGGGAAAGTAGCAAATGACCCGCGTATTATTATAAAGCGCATTATCAATATTGTCATGGGATTTTTAGGTATGTTGGCAGTGCTTGTAATATTGTTTGGAGGGTTTAAATGGATGACAGCTGGCGGCAATAAAGAACAGGTAGAAAAAGCACAGCAACTGCTTGTAAATGGCGTGATAGGCTTGATTGTTATTTTTTCCGCATGGACAGTTGCATGGTATACAGTAAATATCATTCGCCTAAACGTGAGAAGGGTCGTATGAAAAGACATGCACTTTTATTAAAAAGTGCTTTTACCGTAGCAGTCTTTGTGTCTTTTTTTGGTGGTATATGTACACTCACTTCAACTTCACAAGAGGTATTAGCAGTAACAAAATTTGAGGACATTCAATTTTTTCAAGGCATTGGGACTGGAGGCGCAAAAGCAGATCCGAGACAAATTGCGCGGAATATTATAAACATTGTCATGGGTTTTACTGGCATGTTGGCAGTGTTAGTGATCCTTTATGCAGGATTTCAATGGATGACTGCCGGCGGCAATAAAGAACAGGTGCAAAGTGCGCAAAAATTACTTACAAACGGAGTTATAGGCCTTATTATTATTTTTTCCGCCTGGACAATAGCACAATTTGTGATTTACGGATTAAAAGAATCTGTAAAAGATGTTGTTGGTTAAAAAATATAAAAATATGAAAAAGAGAATTATAGCATTTGGCATACAAACACTCTCTCTTTTTTTATTTTTCCTTTACCCAAACGTTGTAGCTGCAATAGATACAGGATTAGACACAACTGCAACAGGAGTATATAATACAAGTCTTAAGCTTCCCGGATTTATAGGGCTAGGCGTACAGGCGGTGTTGGGCGTGGCAGGAGCTGTATTTTTTGCCATTCTTGTATATGGCGGCATTCTTTGGATGATTTCTGACGGAGAAGAAAAAAAAATAACAAAAGCGCGCACCATGATTTTTTATGCAGTAGCCGGACTTTTGATTGCAATGGGAGCATTTGCAATCACGAGATTTATTACAGATCAAATAGCGAGCAAGACATTAACTCCGTAAACAAGAAAAAACAGTATGACATTTGATCAAGGAGTTAGTGAAGCAGGTCAAGGCGCGGCAGTAAATACGAGCGTAACTGTTGGCGGATTTATAGGCATTATAGTGCAGGCACTTTTGCAGATTATAGGTGTGATTTTTTTTATCCTCATTTTATATGGAGGATTTAAATGGATGTCTGCTTCTGGAGAGCAAAAGAAAATAGAAGAAGCGCAAAAAGTAATTACTCATTCAATTATAGGTTTAATTATAGTTGTATTGGCATACGCAATCTCTGTATTTATTGTCTCATCACTTCAGAAGGCAATATAATTATGGAAAAAGAACAGCAAACATTGCACCCGGCTTTTCAAGCGCTCCGCGTGATGCACCGGTCCGTGTTTTATGGCGGACTTGGTCTTTTTCTTTTTTCATTATTTCTTTTAGATATTGCAACATTCGCAACAACAACACCGTCAAGTGTTAATCTTTCCGGTGTACTTACAGAAGCAGGGACAAACGCATCGCTTGGAACGCGAACTATTGGTGAAATAGTTGCAAATATTATCCAGGTGGTGCTTGGAATTTTGGGGGTTGTATTTTTAATTCTTATTATTTACTCCGGTTTCCTGTGGATGAGTGCCGCGGGAAATGATGAAAAGATAAAATCCGCGCAAGGGCACTTGCGAAACGCAGTTATAGGCGCAGTGATTGTTATTGGCGCGCAGATTATTACGTATTGGGTGGTGTATAATGTAACACAAGCAACAATACATGGCGCAGGAGGAGGATAACACTATGCAATATATTTCAAAAATATTTGTTTTTTGTTCTCTTTTGTTTCTTTTGTCTTTTAGTATTGGAATGAAAAATGTATATGCTGGAGCTCCTGATTATTTTCCCGGAAATGATCCAAATGCAAAAAGAGATATAGTAAATCTTATTAGTGGAGAAGATACGGGCACTGGCATTTTAGGAAAAAATCTTTTTGCAAACACAAAAGACGACCCGCGAGAAATTGTACGGAATATTATTAATGTTGCCATGGGATTTTTGGGTATGTTGGCTGTGGCGACTATTATATATGCAGGATTTTTATGGATGACGTCACGCAAAACGGGAGAAAAAGATAAAGTTAACGCAGCAAAAGGAATACTTATCAACGGTGTCATTGGCCTTATTGTTATTTTTTCCGCATGGACTATTGCGCAATTTGTAATTTACGCGCTTAAAGAATCTGTAAGGGGAGCGCCTGGTGATAGTGGCGGAGGCGGAAGATATCAACAAGGGGAAGTTTGTTCCGTGGCATGCAAGGGAAAGGAAAATTGGTGCAATGATGTCTGTATGGAAATTTGTGGAGAAAAAAGAAATTTAAGCGATTGTAAATGTTTTTCGGCAAGTGATACTCAACCCGGAAAAACGTATACATGGGGAAGGAATGGTTGTACGGATGGTACAACAACGGCATGGGAGTAAGAGATATTATTATGAAAAAAGTATATACATGAAAAAACGTATCAAAAATTTTTTTAGCATTCTGCCAATATATGCATTAGATTTGCATAATCTTACTACCGGAGAAAGTACGCCAACCGGAGAAGTGATGAAGGCATTTGGAGCCGGCAAGTACGAACAAGGGCAGAGTGTAATTATATACATAGGTAATATTATCGCCGTAATACTAGGATTCCTTGGTGCGTATATGGTGGGACTTGTTATTTATGCAGGGTTCCTTTGGATGAGTGCAGGTGGAGACAAAGAGCGCATTTCTTCAGCGCAAGGGCATTTGCGTAATGCTATTATTGGAGCGATTGTAGTGGTGTCTGCATGGACTATTACCGCGTTTGTTATGAATGCCTTAGGCCAAGCCGCGGCGCAGTAATAAGACGTCATTTCTGTTTTTTTTCTGTCATTCCCGCGAAAACGGGAATCTAAGCCTCCTCTTTAGGAGGTATTTTTATTTTTTTTTACTTACTTTTTTTAGTTGTCCACAACTAAAATCGTGGTATACTATAATAGAGTAGAAATATATATTTGTATGCATCTCAAACACGTCTTGAAAAACATGAAAAGCGTGAAGCTGCCATCAACAGGATGGTATATATTCACGCTTCTTATTTTTTTAGGATTTTTGGTTTTTGAGGTTACACGCATGTCTTATGCAGAATGGACTCCGCCAACTTCCGCACCGCCAGGAGGAAATCCAGCAGTGTCCACAGGGGGAGGGGGCACCGTGGCAGTGGATGAATGCGCGACGGGGATATTTTCAAAACTTTCTGATAAGGCATTTTTTGAAGACACTACCGTGAAAGGATACAAGGCGAATAATGATTTATGTGGAATCGGCTTGCATATCTGTACAACAGAGGAGATATTGAAAACAATTAGATGTACAGATTTAAGCACCTATCCAAGCGATGGAATAAAAGCATGGATTAGTAATGGCCCGCCTGGAAGCACGGGAAAGATCAATGATTGCAGTGGATGGAATGATGGGAAAGATACTACCTCAAGAGGAGCGTTTTGGTCGTTTAATAAGACAACTGGCGGAAGAGGATACGTTCAGCAATGCACTGGCACGCTCCTTAAATTTGCATGTTGTAAATAAAACCCCATGTGCTCTATTAGACAATGTAAAATTTTTTCTCTCATATTTTTTTCACAAAAGAAATTTTTTATTTTCTTTCTTTTTATACTGTTTTTTTCTATTTTCTTTTTTAATCTTAATAAGGTATCCGCTGCTGATTATACAAAAGCTCCACAGTTTTCAGATTGTTCAAATGATTTAAGAGGGGGTTTAGATGAATGCGAAAATACGCAGAGATGGTGTAGTGAAGATGGTACAACTTATAATAAAGGAGATTTTCCAGATGCCATTGTTAATCCCGCAAATACATCAGAGAATGGAAAAATTTGGTGTCAGGATCCCATATCAAAACCATCCAATGGCACGACATTTGATTGTACAAAATGTCAGTGGAATACTGCTCAGCGCTCTTGCGATGAAGACCTTTCTGATGCAGCTATAGATACAAACACAAATAACTTTACAAAAACAGGAAGCGTATTTAATGACGGCACCACAGACTATGCAAGCTGTAAATGGGATGATGCTGTTAATAGTAATCGGCCAGCGTGTTCATCAAATTCAACGGCATCGACAGCCAGTCAACTCCTTATTGGCACACAAACATGCCCACGCTCTAAAATATCTTCCGTGGCATGTACCGTAACAAATGATTCTATTACTCAAACAAAAGATTGCAGAAAATGTAATCAGGCGCTTTCATCGTTTGGCGGTGAATATGACCTTACTGATGACCCTGAATGTCTAGAAAACGGAACAACCCCGACACTTGTTAAAGTAAAAACAAGAGTTGCTGCAAAGGTTGATTGCGGTCCCTATAAGATAAACACAGAACAAGTATGTGTTGCATCATGCAACCTCCCAAATATAACAGAAGACAGAACATCGCCCGATAGTAATAATATTCCCTATAAAATAGGAAGTAATAGTATACTTGCAGATTATGCCTGTACTGCATGGAGTAGTTGTACAACAGATGCGTTAGTGCTTTCTGCAAATCAAGAAAGTTCCTGTGCACGGTCAAAAGCAGCATATTGTAGTGGATCTAAAACAATCAATCAAAATAGTACCGGAGATGCAAAACAGGTTCGTGCGTGTGTACAAAATAGCGACTGTAAACCAAATCAAATAGATAGCGCAAACACATCAACAGCAGGTGCAAACGGGAAGTCGTATTATTCATGTGGATACGGCAGTTGGAATGCAAGTACAAAAAAATATCAAAATGATGCAACATGGGATACGAGCACATGTCAAAATGTAGCTGAAACATCTGGCGCAACAATAAATGCGGCGGTACGTGAATGCAGAAGAATAAATACGCAATGTATTGGACCCGACTACCTTGTAAATACAAGTACCGCGCAAAAAGGAAAGTGTCCTATCTGCAGAGCACCAACTGAAGCGGCGCTTGACCCAATTTCTAATCCAAGTAGTTATCAGCTTTCAAGTGTAACGTATGCGAAAGATGATGCTGGCTGGAGCTCTTGTCAGACGAGCGATACTAAACAAAAACGTTCGCTTAAAAAAGTGGTTAGTGCAAATTGTGCCGGCCCTGGCGTGAATGACGCAAATCCATTAGTACAAGAGCGTGATTGTAGCTTAGAAGCTATTGCTGACAGTGATTATGATTGCAGTGCGGTAAATTGGGACGCAAGCGCATGTAAACCTCTTGATACGCAAGATTCTGCGCCAGGCGTTGTTACACGCGTATGTCCAAAGAAAAAAACAAGTTACGGAAAAAAAGGAGATGATACAAAACAATTCAAAAAGCAATGCGATCAATGTGTAGCCCCGGCAATAAGCAATGATAACGCAGGAAATGGGACCGCCGATAGCTGGAAAACTGTATATTCAAATTATACATGTGACGTATGGAGCGCATGCGGAGAGGCGGATACTGCAGATAAAAAACAGACAAGAATCTGTAAAAAAATAAGTAGTTGTTGGGGATCAGGTATAGCGGCTCCAAATTATTTATTTACAAATGAACGTACCGCATGCACGGTGGCATGTACATTGCCTTCAGTAGATAGTCAAAGCAATAATGATTACGGCTGTGGTGACTGGGATACTAGTTGCAGCCCTGCTATAGGACAAGAGAAAAAGCGCATCTGTACGCGTACAGGAAAAAATCCAAACTGTTATGGAAAAAATAGTGATGAACAGAAATCAACATGCCCAGATGAATCCTCTACAGGTACAGGAGCTGGTTCAACATTTCCACTTGCCGCCGCGTATTCAACAATGCGATTTACCGGCAGCGCAGACTCACCGGCAAGCAAATGGAAGGCAGACAGATTTTTATTTAATAACGGACTGCAAATTGGTATTGGTTTAGGAAGTAATACACCAACATCGCTTTTAGATATAAACGGAGCGCTGACACTGCGAGGTATGAGTGGTTTTACGGTGCCGGGGAAATCCACGGCAGGCACTGGTCGCATTTATTTTGATTCAACACAAAATAAGTTCATGGTTTCAGAAAATGGAAGCGAGTATGCTGCTCTGGGAAGTGGCGGATCTGGTGGAAGTGGCGCTAAAGGAGATACTGGCCCTGCCGGCGCAGATGGTAAAAATGCCATGATAAAAGTAAGTGCAGAAAATGCAGGATCAAATTGTGCTACTGGCGGTAAAAAAATGGAATCAGGTATTGATAGTAATGGAAATAGTGTTCTTGACACAACAGAAGTTACAGCAACGGATTATGTATGTAATGGCGCAAAAGGGGATGTGGGTACAGCTGGAGCTACCGGGCAAGCTGGCACCGCAGGAGCAAATGGCAAGAATGCAATGGTGCTCACAGCCTTAGAGCCATCAGGAGTAAATTGTACAACCGGTGGAGTGAAGTTTGTTTATGGCACAGATAGAAATGGAGATGGCCAATTAAATAGTTCAGACAATGCAAGCGAGGGTTACGTGTGTAACGGATTGCAGGGTGCGCAAGGAGGAAAAGGAGACAAGGGCGACAAAGGTGATAAAGGAGATGCAGGATCAGCCGGAGCTACTGGCCCTGCCGGCTCCAAGGGCGATACTGGAGCTCAAGGTCCTGCAGGCCCAGCCGGTGTAGCGGGCGCAAAAGGAGATACGGGAGCCGCAGGAGCTGCCGGCCCCGCTGGCGTTTCGCCATTTGCCACAGGAGCAAACAGTGCAATTTATTATAACCTTGGCAACGTCGGCATTGGAACCACGAATCCAGCAACAAAACTGGATATTGCCGGATCAATGAAACAAGGAGTGCTCTCTACATATTCCATTCCAAATCTTTCTGCAAGTCAAACGCGGGCAAGGCGATATGAAATAGCTCGTGCAGCAATGGATTACAATGATTGGAATAGCACAGGTAGCATTGAAGTGGAGTTGCATGACAACTACTACGGCCCGGGTTTGAAAAAAAGATATTCAGTCTATTGGGGATATTATAATAAATATGGCGTTAGACTTGTGGAGGCATCTGGTGAAGGAGTAAGCGATAGCGAAAACAATTTCTCAGTCACTATAGGAAATCCTGTGGTAGTGGGGAATAATACAAGTGGCATTCAGTATATACCTATTTATGTTAATGTTCGCCATTATAGCACCGTTAATGCTATTATCAGAACTACGCGTCAGGTAACCTCAATGAATCCGCCAACAACTCCAAGCCAGATATATATAAATGAATCACCAGCGCCAGAAAATATTTCCGATTTTACTGGTGATAATGGTATTAGTATTGCTCCTAATGGATATAATGTTGGCATCGGCACTATTACTCCGGGCGCGCGACTTCATGTTGAACAAGACGTTTCTGGAGAAGCTTCTTTAGTAATAAATAATCCGAATGCTGCTGGCGTTGCAAATCTTGGTTTGTATGCAGGCGCAAGCACACTTAGTGATAGAGGCGCGAATATTCAATATCTCACATCTGGAAATGAACTCCGCTTGGTTAATGGCGGAGATCCAACTTCTATAATCACTTTTTATACCCGCGACGACACTGTTGGAGTTGGCGCAGTTGAGCGAATGAGGATAGATAAAGACGGGAATGTTTCTGTGAATGGCAATGTCGGTATTGGAACCACCACGCCAAATTTCAAACTTGACGTAAATGGCCAGATTAATGCGCAGACGGGATTGTGTATTGGCGGCGATTGTAAGACTTCGTGGGGCGATATGTTATCAGGAATGAGTAGAAAGCCGCGAGTAGTGTTGATAGGGTATCAAGGCGACTATCCAACGACAGGATTAAATGATCCAAATAGTTCTGCGACAACATGGAAGTGGATGAAAGATAATAAGTACTTTTTAGGAAGCGCTGATGTTGATACGATATCTACCGCAGATCAACTCGCCGCAAAAGCATATGATATCTATATTGTAGACAGATATGTATGGGGCGCAGATCCTTTTAATTCAAAAGTCTATGACCTTTGGAATACATATGGGAAAAATGTTATCACTGTCGGAAATGATAGTTCTATGGGTTTGTATCCCATTACATCTTATACAGGGAATACAGGATATGCTTCAAGTCCAGACGCAACGGAAAATCACCCTATTATTCAGAGCGTTCGTTCGGCAACAAATGTAGGGGATTATGGAGATAGTGGGAATATTATTACTGCCGTTCAGTCAGGATTTAAAGTTTTATATAGAAAAACAAGTGATGCTAGCAAGATTACCGGAATTATTGGTGAGAGTAATACGGGCGGTGTTTGGTTTCACGATCAGACAGGAAATTTAGGAGGAAATGGTAATGGACAAAAGGTACTTGCAAATGTTATCAAGTATATGATGAACTCACGACCAATACAACGCGTCTCGCAGCTTTTAACGTCTGACACTCGAAGTACAAATCTTATACCAGATACATACTTAATGGGATTACAGACAGATTTTAAGACCAATACCACAGATAATCTAAATGACGGCGGAACATATCATGGCGTGCTCACATTTAGGCAGTGGTCAGGGGGCACAGACTGGACAGGCGGAGGTGTGCGTCAGCTTGGCTTTACAGATAATGATAATCTCTGGATCCGTGGAAATGGCAATCCACCAAATCAAACAACATCAACATGGAATCCATGGAAGCTTTTATTGAATACGAGTAACATTTCTTCGTATGCTTTGCCGTTAACCGGCGGGACGCTAACAGGTGGTTTAATAATAAATAATTCCACCCCCATTGTAATGGGTTCTGATGGAATGTTAAAAATCAAAAGCGTTCAAATTCCTGGCCCTACTACTGGTAGCGGATGTTGCGGTACTGAAGCTATAACATTGCAAACATCTATTGATAATAGAAATGATGACTATACTATTAGTTCTTACGGTGGAGATAATAGGCATGTATTATCTCTGCAACCACAAGGTGGTTATGTTGGTATTGGTACTACAACTCCAGTATACAAACTTGATGTAAGCGGCACTGTCCAGGCGTCAGGATTTAAATTAAGCGGAACGCAGACTGCAGGGAAACTATGCTCTACAGATGCAAATGGGAATATTACGTGTAATACTACAGTGCCTACGCTTACCGAAACAGACCCCACAGTGCCCGCATGGGCAAAGGTGGCAAGTCCAGGATTTCTTGCGTCTAGCGGCGGAATATTGACGGGAGCGTTATCAATAAATGGTTCTGCAGATTGGAATGAGGCAACTCCAGGTCTTTCAACGGGATCACTACACTTTAATCCTAATAATACAACTGATCATTTTGGAGGTGCATTAACTTTTGGCGCTTCTGATATTGGTGATGGTAAAAATGCACAAGCAGGTATTTATGTGCGAAGCGATTATTCGTATGGTACAAAGATGTATTTTGCCACAACAGACGCATATGCGACTGGCTCAAAAACGCGAATGATGATTGATTATAATGGAAATGTAGGTATTGGCACTACAGATCCAGGACTAAGAGGAAAAGTAAATGGAAGATTTACGATTAATAGTGCTGCAGACTCAACACAACTCGCATTAGCAGTAAATAGTAATCCGCGATTTGCATTAAATACAAATAGTGATGCATCATGGACAATGTACGATTATGCAAATGGATCGTGGTTGCCAGGCATTACACAAAAGGGTGGTAACATTGATGTTGCTGGAACGATATCAGCTGTCACAATACAGGGAAAATCGGGCGATACAAGCACGTCAGATGTATATCCCACAAATTATTATTATGGAGGCGGCCTTAGTATTCTTACACCGAACGGCAAAAAAATTACACGAACACGGCCAAGAGGTACTTCTACTTACACATATAATAGCGGAGGAGGTTCGCTAAGTATTCTTACAGGAAGTGGAAAGAATTCAGATGCTTCATCGCAATACGCATCAAGTGGTGGTCAAATAACACTAAGAAGTGGAGACGGAGGAAAAGTAACGACAAGCAGCACCACCTATTCTAATGCGGGATCAGGTGGAGGAATAAATCTGCAGGCAGGAAGTTCCCCATATGCAGATTATGGAATTAGTCCGTATAACGGAGGTTACGGCGGATCAATAACGATGTCTGCAGGAAATGGAAGTGGTGGAACCTCATCAAATGGAAGTGGTGGCAATATTTGGATGTATGCAGGAAGTGCCGGATGGTCCCCAAATGGAGCTACGCCTTCTTATGGTGGGAGCGGCGGATCTGTAAGTATAAATGCAGGTTCAGGAAACGGCACTGGATCATTAGGAGGTGATATTTCTTTCCAAGCAGGATCTGGCGGATCCGGAACGCTGACAGCGGGGGGAATTGCACCTATACTTGGCGGAAAAGTGACGATGAATGGAGGTGGTTCATCTGCAAACTGGGGCGCTCTTGTTCCAGCATATGGCCCAGTTCTTCTCCAAACACTTGGCGGAAGCGTGGGTATTGGCACCAAAAATCCTAGCGCAACCTATAAACTTGATGTGAACGGCACTATCCAAGCATCAGGATTTAAATTAAATGGAAGTCTTGATGTAACCAACAACGTCAATATTGGAACGACTAATTTGGAGCCTGGTCATAGGCTAGATACTGGCGATGGAGACATTAGAGCTTATTCAATGTATCTCTGGAGGTCTGCTGGAGCCATTGGCTATCCTGATATTTACGGAAGAAATGATCTTGTAATAGCTGGTAGGGCAGGCGGGGGCGGAAAAGTAAAAATTAATGGTGACTTTGAAGTTCAAGGAGATTGTTATTCAAAAGTTTCTGGAGGTCTTACTGTGGGATCTGGTTGTAAGGGACTTACATACGACCTCGCAGAACTTATGCCTGCGTCGGAAAAGTCAGACCCCGGGACAGTTGTTGTTTTGGGCGAAGATGGGAAAGTACGGCCAAGTAATTCTACGTATGATCAAAATATTGTTGGCGCAGTGTCTACATATCCCGCAGTACTTTTGGAGGGAAGTAGAATCCAAATGGTAAATGGAAATTATACCGTAGATCCTATGAAACCTGCAGTAGCATTGTCTGGCCGCGTGCCTGTGAAAGTATCTTTAGAAAATGGACCAATTCATAGTGGAGATTTACTTACATCTTCCAGTATTTCCGGTGTTGCCATGCATGCCACAGAGCCGGGAAATACTGTTGGCGTAGCAATGGAAGACTATATGGGATGGGGCAGTGGAACTGTCATGACATTTATCAATATCGGCGAGAAAAATACTTCATCAGCCATCAAAGATCTCCAAAAGAAAAACCAAGACTTAGAAAAACGCCTTGAAGATCTGGAGAAGAAAGTGAAATAAAAATACTTGACGAAAAAGTTGCCGCATTGTATTATATATAGGATTCATACATAATCAATACAAGATATGGATACTATAAATATTTCACTCAATAAAGCTATTCTGATAAAAATGAAGAGTGTTTTGCCAAAAAAAGGATATAATAATATCAGCGAATATATTAGAGATCTGTTACGCAGAGATTTAGGTCTTTCAGGAAAAGATTTTTACGCATATGATTATGGTTTTCTCAAAGAACTCGCAGAAGAAGCAAATGACGCAGTAAAGAAGAAAAAGATTAAACAGTTAGTGAATGTAGAAGATTTATTGGAATAGTCTTGCGGTATATATGGAGATTTTTACAACTCCACGTTTTCAACGCTCATTCAAAAAATTATCACCACAACTCCAAGAAGATGCTATTCAGAGTATCTCTCTTTTTCGCATTAATCCTCAAGACCAAGCACTCCGTGTACACAAGCTTTCTGTAGGGGAGCTTTGGGCTTTTTCTATTGATTTTAAGAATAGAATTATTTTTCAATTTTTACAGAAAGGGAAGGTACTTCTTATTAATATTGGTGACCATTCAATATATAGAAAGATAAGATAAAAAGGGTTTTTCATAATCAAAGATCTCCAAAAGAAAAACCAAGACTTAGAAAAGCGCCTAGAAGATCTGGAGAAGAAAGTGAAATAAGAGTTTGACAGATGTTTTTTTCAAGATATAATAGGTATATAAGATACATATATAAGCAATATGTCAATTGTGAATTTCACAATTCCCACATCACTTGATATTCGCATTAAAGAGGCGGTAAAAAAGAAAGGTTTCCCCAGTAAGGCGGAGCTATTTCGCTATGCGCTTATAAAATACCTTGAAGAATGTCAGCAGTACCCTATAGGATACCGTTCACTGCAAGCAAATCCTCGCATAGTTGCGCTTACAGATGAAATAGAAAAAGTAGTTATAAGCAGTCTAGGACAAAAGAAAAAGCGTAAGAAATAAAATATGTATCAGCTAATTTTTGCTGATCATTTTAAAAAACAATGCGATATTCTTGCAAAGAGATATCCTCGCGTTCAGCAAGATATCAAAAAAGCACTTATTGCATTTAGAAAAGAATCTGCGCAATTTCTTGGAGCAAAATTATATAAGATTCGCATCGCTTCATCGGATATAAGAAAAGGAAAAAGGGGATTGAAATTACAGATACACTGATCCCAGTGACTGTATATGCAAAGAGTGATACAGAAAATATATCAGAGCAAGAACTGGAATATCATTTGGAAACGATAATTTTTGAGCTGAAAAAGAAAAATAAATTTCCACAGACCTTGAAAAACGCGTAGAAGAACTGGAGAGGAAAGTGAAAGAGAGTAGAGTTTTTGTTGACAGAAAAATAAAAAAAATTTGACGTATAGCATTTTAAATTATATAATAATTCTGTAATAATTATTATATTTTTATATGCAAAAAAAATTATTCCAGCGTGAAGAATTTGCAAGCGTGCAAGAGGTCCAGGCTGGTGTATCAAAGATACTAAAAACAGCAGAGGCGCGAGGCTCATTTATTCGTGTATTAAAAAGCAGTAAACCGATAGGTGTTATCATGCCAAATTCTACATTTGAAAATCTTACAGAAGATCTTCTTGCGCTTTCAAGTCCATCATATCGCATGAGTATACAAAAAGCGCGAACAGAACGAAAAAAATATTCCTCTCATGAAGTAAAAAAGATACTCAATATACGATAGGAGAATGTAAGTATGCAGTACTATTTTAAACATCAGGCTTTAAAGCAAATTCAAAAATTGCCAAAAGATATTCAGGTTCGTATTATAAAAAAGTTAGATTTTTATTGTTCTCAAGATAATCCTATGGAATTTGCCGAACCGCTTACGCAGAGAGAATTGGGAAATTATCGTTTTCGTATTGGAGATTATCGTGTTATTTTTGATTGTGAAAAAGAAGGTATTATTGTTTTGCTCATTGGTCATAGACGCGATATTTATCGCTAGCTAGAGAATATAACAAAAAACCGCCCCTGAAATACGGAGCGGTTTTTGAATACTAGATTCCCGCTTCCGCGGGAATGACACTAGCATTAGAACGGACTTTCCACTGAATACATGACCTGGTTTGCCTTTATAGCAGTCTTAGAGGCAATATCATCGCCAGTTTCTATGTAGACAAAGAGTCCTTTTGTGAGTCCGGCAAGTGAACCTGGCGCCGGTGAAAATGGCGGTTCACCTGGTTTTGGTTTTGGATTCTTTTTTTGATTGATGTAAGAGATATTTTCTTCAGCTGTTACGGTATATATTTTCCCCTCTGTGAGTTTTCCACCGGGTGTGGTGGGGGGAAGAAGTTGTTGAATGGTGACTGTAGTGCCATCACGCTTCATGACCTTGCCGTAAAATCCAATTGATGGTGGTGGCGGTGGAGGAGTCTGTTCTGGTGTAGGCGTTGCTGTTGGTGGCGGTGTATTTGGTTGTTCGCCTGCTGTTGGCGGTGTTTGTTGAGAGACTTGAGTATTTTGTGGAGCTTGCGTGCCTTTATTTAGAAACATATATCCAAGTCCCGTACCAACACCCAATACAACCAGTGCTGCTACAGCAAGGATAATTGGATTTAATTTTAAGGACGGCGTCGGCGTGTCCATAGAAAGATAGTTAATTGTTAATAAATATATCTTTAAAAAGTATACCACATCTTGCTCAATCTTGCCAAATTGAGTATACTACATCTGTTAAAAATATCAAAAAATATGTCACAGGTATCAGATAGAGAAAAAGAAATCCTTGCATTTTGGGATAGCAATACAATATTTGAAAAATCTATTCAAGAGCGGCCCGCAGAAAAGCCGTACGTATTTTATGATGGCCCTCCATTTGCCACGGGTTTGCCACACTATGGTCATTTGCCAAGCTCTTTTATGAAAGATGCGGTGCCGCGGTATCAGACGATGCGCGGATATCGTGTAGAACGCGTATGGGGATGGGATTGTCATGGACTGCCAATAGAAAATATTATTGAACAGCAATTGAAATTCAAGTCAAAGCGAGATATTGAGGAGTATGGTATCGCGAAATTCAATGAAGCTTGCCGCGCCACTGTACTTATGTATGCAGAAGAATGGAAAAAATCCATTCATCGTCTGGGAAGATGGGTAGATATGGAACACGCATATAAGACTATGGATCCCCGTTTTATGGAAAGCGTGTGGTGGGTATTTAAGCAACTATGGAAAAAAGGCCTTATTTATGAAGGAAAACAACCTATCCATATCTGTCCACGGTGCGTAACTCCGGTTTCTACACATGAAGTGGCAGAAGGGTATAAGGATATTACAGATATTTCCGTGACCGCAAAGTTCAAAGTTCTAAATGCTCAAAAAAAGCTTGGTTTTGAGGGCGCTGTATATATCTTGGCGTGGACAACAACACCATGGACACTTCCCGGAAATGTGCTTTTAGCATGCGGGAAGGATATTGCATATACTGCCATTACGATTCAACCAAAGAATACAGGCCAGCAAGAGACTATTATTTTGGCAGAGAATCGCAAGCAAGAATATGAGGGCGTATTGGCAGATGAATATGAGATAGTGAAAGAAAAAAAGATTTCAGCAGACCAATTAGAAGGTCTTACTTATGAACCATTATTTCCTTATTTTAAAGATACAAAAAATGCCTTTCGTGTGGTATCTGCTGATTTTGTAACTGCAGAAGACGGCACTGGCATTGTACATATTGCACCAGCATTTGGAGAAGATGACTATACACTTGGAGAACAAGAACAAACAGGGTTTGTTCAGCATGTAAATATGGACGGAACATTCACCTCTCAAGTTGCTGATTTTGCCGGAATGCAGGTGAAACCTAAAAGCGATCCTACACAGACAGATCGTGCTATTGTTGCATGGCTTAAAGCGCAAGAAAAAGTATTTCTTACAGAGGAGTACCAACATAGCTATCCGCATTGTTGGCGATGTGATACACCGCTATTAAATTACGCGGCACAGACCTGGTTTGTGCGGGTAACAGATCTCAAAAAAGACCTCTTGGAAAATAATAAGCAAACATCATGGATTCCGGAACATATTAAAGACGGCAGATTTGGCGCATGGCTGGAAGGCGTGCGAGATTGGGCAATTTCACGAAATAGATTTTGGGGAACGCCATTGCCGGTATGGAAAAGCTCTGATGGTGAATATGTATGTATAGGAAGTATTGCAGAGCTAGAAACGTTATCCGGTAAAAAAGTAACCGATCTTCATAAACACGTTGTAGATGATATTGTTATTGAAAAAGACGGTAAAACATTTACGCGCATTCCTGAAGTATTGGATTGTTGGTTTGAATCCGGGTCCATGCCATACGGCCAGATGCATTATCCATTTGAAAATAAAGAAAAATTTGAAGCAGGTTTCCCGGCAGAATTTATTGCAGAAGGCCAAGATCAAACACGCGGGTGGTTTTATTCACTGCATGTGCTTGCAACGGCCCTGACACGTGGAGAACAACCGGCTATTCCTGTGCAACATATGGTACCGGCATTTAAGCACGTGATTGTAAATGGCATTATTCTGGCAGAGGATGGAAAGAAAATGGCAAAAAAATTAAAGAACTACCCAGACCTTAATGAAGTGTTTGAAAAATATGGCGCAGATGCCATCCGATACTATATTCTTTCATCACCTGTGGTGTATTCGGAGAGTATGAATTTTTCAGAACAAGGCGTTCGAGAGACATACAATAAAATTGTAAATACATTGCACAATGTTTTACAATTTTACCTTCTTTTTCCATCTGAACACATTTTTGATTCAAGCAGTGAAATGTCTAAAAACATACTTGATACGTGGATTCTCTCCCTGACGCAAAAACTTGTTCAAGAGGTTACAGAGAAGATGAATGAATATAACATTGCGGAGGCACTTCGGCCATGCGAAAAATTTATTGCAGATCTTTCTCAATGGTATGTTCGTCGCTCCAGAGAACGTTTTAAGGGTGATGATGAACATGACAAAAAGAATGCCCAGCAAACACTTGCAGAGGTGCTTATAACACTTGCAAAAGTCATGGCGCCATTTACGCCATTTATTGCAGAAGAAATCTATCAGGCAATACCGTGCGTTGAAAAAAAAGAATCAGTTCATTTAGAAGTATGGCCGCAAGCGCGCGTGGATCGTATGAATGATCTTTTGGAGCGACACATGGATGAGGCGCGCCAGATTGTAGAGGTGGCGCATGCGTTAAGAAGCCAAGTAGGCATAAAAGTACGTCAGGCACTGAGTGAATTAGTGTGTATGCGTGTGCTTCAAGATGAGGTATATGCACTTATTGCAGAAGAAACAAATGTAAAATATGTTCACGCAAACACAGAACTGCCAAGTGGAGATGAATGGGTAATGCATACACAAGGAGAAAACCATATTGCGCTGAATACCCATATTACAAAAGAGCTTGCTCAAGAAGGGTTATATCGTGAGTTTGTGCGGCAAATAAATGCACAACGAAAACAACTGGGACTTACGGTACAAAATAAGATAAGTATACACTATACAACTGAAGATAAAGATCTTCATGCTATGATAGCCGCTCAATATGCAAACATTCAAAAGAGTGTTGTGGCGGTACATATACAAGAACAAGAAGTTGAAGAAATGATTCCATTTGATGTAAACGGAAAGAGTGCATTGTTAAAAATAGAAAAGGTATGATTGCATACCTACAAGGAACTATTCTTCATAGTGAACAATCAAGTTGCATACTTTGTACTGGCGATGTTGGATATAAGATATGGTGCTCTCAAGCGACACTGTTAAAAAAAAGCATAGGAGAGCACGCAAAATTTTTTATCTTTCATGCAGTACGAGAGAATACAGAAGACCTCTACGGCTTTGAAACACACGAGGAGCTTGAACTTTTTGAATACCTTACGTCTGTATCTGGTATTGGGCCAAAAACAGCATTGAATATTCTTCAATGTGCATCATTTCAAGACGTGGCATCTGCTGTTGTGCGTGGAGACGCAAATCTTCTCAAGCAAATTCAAGGCATTGGCTCAAAAACCGCAGAGCGTATCGTTATTGAGCTTAAAAGTAAAGCTCCATTATTTGCGGTATGGATTTCTTCTGCTGGCAGTGATGCAGGTGTTCATGAAGTATCGGATAGCGAACTTGTAGATGCGCTCATGGGGTTGGGGTATAGCTCTGCTGAGGCGCGATTCGCAGTACAAAGCTTGCCAAAAGAGAGTGACGCCAATATTGAATCACGTCTCAAAGCGGCACTCAAAGCATTGGGAAAAAGAAAGTGAGTATGGAAATCACAAAACAAGAATGGAACACACACGCAAGCGCGCAAGAGCATGCGGAATTTTTACAATCCTATGAATGGGGAGAATTTCAGCACGCGCTTAATAGAAGGGTTCTGCGCATAACTACACCGCAGATTTTTTTCTCTGCTATTCGCATGAGTCTTCCTTTTGGCCTTTCATATATCTATATTCCGCGTGGCCCTGTACTAACACAGGAGAATGTGTCTGCATGGAACGCGGCAGTACAGGAAATAGCAAAAAAAGAATGCGCAGTATTTGTGCGTTTTGAGCCGGTAGGGGAATATGTCGGAATGACAGGTTTTAATGTAAAAGAAACACTTCCTATCCAGCCAAAAACAACATGGATTGTTGATATATCAAAAACTGAACCAGAACTCCTTACAGACATGCATGCTAAAACACGGTATAACATTCGCCTTGCAGAGCGAAAAGGAATCTCTGTTTCTTGCGCAGCTACTCAAGAAGAAAAAGTATATGCAGGTGAGGTTTTTCTTCGTCTTGCCGCAAAAACATCCCAACGTCATGAATTTCGCTTGCATCCGCAGGAATATTATCGGACTATGGTGCGAATTTTGGGAGAAGGAGAGCGTCATGTCATTCCGAGTGAAACGAGGAATCCCGATGATACAAACATTAAACTTTATATCTTTACTGCGCAATACCAAGAAAAAGACATTGCCGCAGCCTTGGTTATACGATTTGGAGATACTGCAACATATGTTCATGGCGGAAGTGACGAAGACTATAAAGAGGTTATGGCGCCCCATGCACTTCACTGGAAAATCATGCAAGACATGAAAGCAAAGGGCGCGCGCTGGTATGATATGGGAGGAATAGATCTATCAGGAGATCCGCAGCACCCATGGGCAGGCATTACTCGTTTTAAACAGGGATTTGGCGGATATATAAGAAATTATCCTGGTGCCTACGATTTGATTTTCAAAAAAGGACACTATACACTGTATAAATGGCTAAGAATGGTAAGGCGAATGTAGATATGTCTCCGTAGTTCAATGGACAGAACGCAAGCATCCGGAGCTTGAGGTGCAGGTTCGATTCCTGCCGGGGACAAGGGAAAGTACATCTGAACACAATTTGTATTCAGATATAAATAACGTAAATATAATAAAAAAAGGCATAAATATAATACTATTGAAATTTTGACATTATTTAAGAGTACAAAAAGTATTCAAAGGAATTCCCTATAAAATGAAAAATAAGTTATTCAGGAAAGAGGGGATAATAAAAAAGAATCTGATAAAATAAAAGATTTTTTCTGTGGATAAGTTGTGGAAGACACTGGAAAACTGTTGATACACAAGGTGATTCAGAAGAAAAAACGAGGGTAATCTCTGTGGCTTTATAACTTTCTCAAGACAAAAAATCCTTTTTACTATAAGAAAAAATGGTCATTGTCCTAAAACCCTTGACAATTTTTTTATTTGTGCTAGTATAGATGGATGCACATTTCACTTTTTGCATGAATATCACAAAGATGCTGCAGCATGAAAAATGAGACACACAACGATTCACCATTCAGAGAAAAACGGTGATTTTTTGTTTTTTTACTGGACGTTTTCAAAAATAAAGAACGTTTTCAAAAATAAAGAGGTCCTATGCATATCTCAAAAAGAGGCAGAACATTTTTTACGAAACAACAAGTAGTCACAGAGCTCCCACATTTGGTGGAAATTCAAAAAGACTCGTATAAATGGTTTATTGACGTTGGACTTAGAGAGCTATTAGAGGAAGCTTCACCAATCCGTGATTTTACCGGACGAGATTTGGAGCTTTCTTTTTTTGATTATTATTTTGATGAGCCAAAATTTGACGAAAAAACAAGTCTTGCAAAAAATCTTACCTTTGAAAGCGCATTGTGGGTGCGAGCCCGATTATTAAATAAACGCACTAATGAAGTTAAAGAGCAGGATATTTATCTTGGCGATTTTCCACTCATGACAGATCGGGGTACATTTATTGTAAATGGCGTAGAACGTGTAGTAGTATCCCAGCTGGTGCGGTCAGCTGGTGTTTTTTTTACATCAGAAATGAAGCGCGGCACAGAAAAACGCTTGTATGGCGCAAAGATCATTCCAAATCGTGGCGCTTGGCTGGAATTTGAAACAGATGATAATAATGTTATTTGGGTAAAGATAGACAGAAAGAGAAAGGTTGCGGTAACATCTCTTTTGCGCTCATTTGGCTATGGGTCAAACGATGAAATTTTAAGTTTATTTGAATCAGTAGATACGCACCCGGATATTAAATATATTGAGTCAACACTTGAAAAAGATGTAGCAGTAGATGAAGCATCCGGATTTGTAGAAATCTACAAACGCATTCGGCCGGGAGATATGGCAACCGCGGATAATGCGCGATCATTGATTCATGATATGTTTTTCCGTTTTGATCGCTATGATTTTGGCCGCGTAGGACGACACAAGATGAATCAACGGTTTGGGCTTACATACTCTACAAAAACAAAAGAAGGCCGCGTTCTTCACAGAGAAGATGTTGTGGCTATTATTAGTGAGATTATTAAATCAAATATTTCTCAACAGGAACCAGATGATATTGATCACTTGGGAAATCGCCGTATTCGCGCAGTAGGGGAATTGATTCAAAATAAATTCCGTATTGGGTTGGTGCGCATGGAGCGTATTATCAAAGACAGAATGAGTACGCTTGACGTAGAGACACTCACACCAACAAAACTTATCAATGCACGGCCGGTGATTATTGCAGTGAAAGAATTTTTCATGTCGTCCCAATTATCACAATTCATGGACCAAACAAATCCTCTTTCAGAGCTGGAGCACAAACGCCGCATTTCTGCGCTTGGGCCTGGCGGTTTAAATCGCGAACGCGCGGGGTTTGAAGTGCGTGATGTGCACCCTACGCATTACGGAAGAATTTGCCCTATTGCCACTCCAGAAGGCCCCAACATTGGTTTGGTAGGGCACCTTGCATCCTACGCACGCATTAATGAATTTGGATTTTTAGAAACGCCCTTTAGAAAAATTATAAAAAAAGTGGACAATGATCCATCTGAAACAGTTGGAAAGATTTTGCGTGAAGATATTGTAGCGCCAGACACCAAAAAAGTGATTGCAGAAAAAGGAACATCTATTAGTGAAGCACTTGCAAAACAACTTGCCGGCACCTCTGGTATAGAAAAAATTCCAATTACCCCAATAGTGTCACGGAATATAGAATACCTTGATGCATTTATTGAAGAGCGCAATACCACTACTGCGGCTACAACACCACTTGATGATGAAGGAAAATTTATCAATGAAAAAGCAGAAGTCCGCAAATGCGGTCAACCGTCATTTGAACACATAGAAAATATTGATTACATGGACGTTGCATCAAATCAGATTGTGAGTGTTTCAACGTCACTCATTCCATTTCTGGAACATGATGATGCGGCACGCGCGTTGATGGGTTCAAATATGCAACGCCAAGCAGTGCCATTGGTGCGGCCGCAAAGCCCATTAGTGGGAACAGGCATTGAAGAGCGTATTGCCTATGATTCCGGCCGGCTTATTGTGAGTGATGCGGAAGGTGTGGCAATCGGCGTGGAAGCAGATCAGATTACCGTGCAAGACAACAAAGGTGGCCTTACAGAATATCCACTGACAAAATTTTTACGCTCAAATGCGTCAACATGTATTAATCAAAAACCAATTATTACAAAAGGCAGTGAAGTAAAGAAAGGAGACGTATTGGCAGATGGTCCGGCAACAGAAAGCGGAGAACTTGCATTGGGGCAGAATATTGTTGTGGCATTTCTTTCATTTGAACTTGGAAATTTTGAAGATGCCATTCTTGTTTCTGAACGCTTAGTCCATGATGATCGTTTTACTTCTATTCACATTGAAAATTATCAACTACCGGTGCGTGATACAAAACTTGGTCCGGAAATTGTTACGCGAGATATTCCAAATGTCAGTGAAGAAAAACTTAAAGATCTTGATGAAGACGGTATTGTGCGTATTGGCGCAGAAGTAAAATCCGGCGATATTTTGGTGGGAAAAATTACTCCAAAAGGAGAAACGGAATTATCTCCGGAAGAAAAACTCCTTCGCGCGATTTTTGGAGAAAAAGCAAAAGACATTCGCGACTCATCATTATACTTGGAACACGGAGAACATGGCAAGGTGATAGATGTAAAAATTTTCTCACGGGAAAACGGAGACAAAATGCAATCAGGTGTTATTAAAAATATTCAAGTAACCATTGCGCATCTTCGCAAAATTCAAGTGGGAGACAAAATGGCAGGCCGCCATGGAAACAAAGGTGTTATTTCTCGCGTGGTGCCAATGGAAGACATGCCATTTTTGAATGATGGCACACCGGTAGACATTGTACTTTCTCCATTGGGTATTATTTCTCGTATGAATCTTGGACAAATTCTTGAAACGCATCTTGGTATTGCGGCAAAGAAATTAAATATCAAAGTTGCAACACCTGCATTAGATGGTATTACAGAACCTATCATCAAGGAAAATCTTACACAGGCAGGGTATGCGTCAGATGGCAAACATCAGCTGTATGATGGCCGCACCGGAAACGCATTTCAAGAACGCACTGTGGTAGGTGTAATGTATATGATGAAACTTATTCATATGGTAGAAGATAAAATTCACCAGCGATCTATTGGCCCGTACTCACTTATTACACAACAGCCACTGGGCGGAAAAGCGCAGTTTGGAGGACAACGTTTTGGAGAAATGGAAGTATGGGCATTAGAGGCGTATGGCGCAGCACATACATTGCAAGAAATTCTTACCATTAAATCCGATGATGTTACTGGCCGCTCCAAAGCATATGAAGCAATTATCAAAGGAGAACGCATTATGAAATTAAACGTACCGGAGGCATTTAATGTATTGGTACGGGAACTCAAAGGACTCGCGCTTGATGTGGATATTATCAAAGAGTACACAGGAGAAGAACATGAATCATTTAACGCCTAAGCACGTATGATGCACGAACAATCAAAAGACTCCATTTCTTCATTTGATTTTAATGCCATTCGGCTGCGCCTTGCGGGACCGAATGACATTCACCGCTGGTCATACGGAGAAGTGACAAAACCAGAGACCATTAATTATCGCACACAGCGCCCGGAAAAAGACGGATTATTTTCTGAACGTATTTTTGGTCCAACAAAAGATTGGGAATGTTACTGTGGAAAATACAAAAAAATTCGTTATAAAGGAATTATCTGCGACAAGTGCGGCGTAGAAGTAACACGCTCTATTGTGCGGCGTGAGCGCATGGGACACATTGACCTCTTGGCGCCGGTTTCTCATATTTGGTTTTTACGCGGCGTGCCATCAAAGATTGGTATGGCACTGGATATCTCTGTGCAGAATTTGGAAAAAATTATTTACTTCGCAAATTTTATTGTCATTGATGTTAATGAAGATCTTAAAACACAGACAATAGAACAGTTGCGCGAGGAAGCAAAAACAAAACGCAAACAGCTTGATGATGAATATAATCGTCATGGCAATCAGCTAAGGTCAAAACTTCAGCAAGCAAAAACAGAAGAGAAAGCAGGTATTCAACGACAGATTGATGACCTCATGAAGATGAAGGCAGAAGCGCAGAACACATTAGAAGAAAAGGTGCGCATTGCAGAAGAAGAAGTAAGAACCATTAAGCCCATGCGTATTTTAAGTGAAAATGCGTATCGTGATTTATCATTGAAGTATGGGCATATTTTTAATGCGAATATTGGCGCGGAGGCAATTCGAACGCTTCTTGAACGGCTTGACCTTGCCAAACTTGCGGAAAATCTTGAAAAAGAAATTGAAGAATCACAAGGCGTGAAAAAAGAAAAACTTGTACGCCGCGCAAAGCTTATAAAAAGTTTTATTACCAATAACATTCGGCCGGAATGGGAAATTCTTACTTCAGTTCCCGTGATTCCGCCGGATCTTCGCCCAATGGTTGCGTTGGATGGCGGGCGTTTTGCAACGTCTGATTTGAATGATTTGTATCGTCGTGTAATTAATAGAAATAACCGTTTACGCCAACTTGTTGAGCTCAAAGCGCCAGAAGTTATTTGCCGCAATGAAAAACGCATGTTGCAAGAAGCAGTGGATGCGCTTATTGATAATTCTGCGCGTCATGGAAAAACAGTAATTGCATCTACGGGACAAAAACGCGTATTGAAATCGCTTGCGGATATGTTAAAGGGAAAGCGCGGCCGCTTCCGTCAGAACCTTTTGGGAAAACGTATTGATTATTCCGGAAGAAGTGTGATTGTGGTTGGACCAAAATTAAAATTACATCAATGCGGTTTGCCAAAGAAAATGGCATTGGATTTATTTAAGCCATTTATCATGAGCCAGCTGATTAAACGAGAATATGTATACAACGTTCGCAGTGCGTCACGGTTTATAGAATCCGGCAGAGATGAGGTGTGGGATATTTTGGAAGAGATTGTAAAAGAATCATACGTATTACTCAATCGCGCGCCAACATTGCATCGTTTGGGTATTCAGGCATTTAAGCCAATTCTTATTGAAGGAAAAGCAATTCAGATTCATCCGTTGGTGTGTACGGCATTCAACGCAGACTTTGATGGAGATCAAATGGCAGTACACGTACCATTATCAGAAGAAGCGCGCCAGGAAGCAGGCGAGCTTATGCTTGCCAGTAGAAACTTACTTAAGCCTGCAACCGGACACCCTATTGCGCTTCCAACGCAAGATATGGTATGGGGCGCTTTCTATATGACAAATATTTCAGATGAAGAACTTGCCCGCAAAGAAGAAGACATAAAAAAGATGGGAGACGAACGAACTGCAGAATTGGAATACGCATTAGGGCGCATTGGATTGCGTGAACGCATTTTTGTACGCCCATCTACAGAACTGCGCGCACGCTTGCCGGAAAAAGACAAAGACAAGCGATTTATTGAAACATCTGTAGGAAGAATTTTATTTAATAATATTTTGCCAAGCGAAATTTCATTCTATAACAACCGCGTAGATAAGAAAAATATGCAAGAGATTGTTGCGCAGTGTTTGGAGCGGTGCGGTATGGAACGAGTGGCAACAATATTAGATAACATTAAAGAACTTTCCGGTAAATATCTTACGCAATCCGGTCTTTCATTTGGCATGGATGATATTCCGGTACTTTCAGAAAAAACAGCCATCATAAAACAAGCAGAACAAAAGATTGACGAGATTGAAATGCAGTACGAAATGGGTTTGCTTACATTTCAGGAACGGAGAAGTAAGATTATTGCAGAATGGACTGAAGCTCGTGAAAAAGTTTCAAAGATTTCTAAACAGGCGCTTAAGAAAGAAAGTTCCGTATACTCCATTATTGAATCTGGCGCACGCGGTACATGGACGCAGTTGAATCAGATTATTGGCATGAAGGGTCAAGTGGCAAATCCTGCGGGAGAAATTATTGAGCTTGCAGTAAAGAGCAGTTTTAAAGAAGGTTTAGGAGTGTTGGAATATTTTATTTCTACGCATGGAGCGCGTAAAGGTTTAGCAGATACCGCACTTCGTACATCAAGTGCCGGATATCTTACACGCAGGCTTGTGGATGTGTCTCAGGATGTTGTGATAAATATTCACGATTGCAAAGACACACAAGGCATGATCATTTCCAAAAAGGAATGCGATGATCTTGATGTTAATTTTTTTGACAGGCTTCTTAACAGAACTGCCGCAGAAAATCTATCAGATGAAAACGGTACTGTGATTGTGTCAAAAGGATCACTTATTACCAAAGAACACGTGAAAGCGCTCATGCTTGCACACGTTGAATCTGCACGCATTCGTTCTATTTTGAGCTGTAAGGCGCTCAAAGGACTTTGTCAAAAATGTTATGGTACGGATCTTGCATATAATACACTTGTAAAATCGGGCACTGCAGTGGGAATTATTGCAGCACAAAGTCTTGGTGAGCCAGGAACGCAGCTTACTATGCGTACGTTTCATACCGGTGGTGTTGCAGGATTAGATATTACGCAAGGTTTGCCGCGCGTTGAAGAATTATTTGAAGCACGTATACCAAAAAATAAAGCAGTAATTGCGGAGGTAAGTGGAAAAGTTTCAATTTCAGAAAAACAAAAATCAGTGGTGAGTGGTATAAGTGGAAAAGAACTTCTTAAGAGCGAAGCTGGGCAACGTATGATAAGTATTACATACGAAGGGACAGAAGAAGATGCGTACAAACTTTCTAAACGAGCGCTTAATCAGCAAAAAGAAGAAAACAAAGAAAAGAAACGCGCAACAAAAGCAAAGAAAGCAGCAGAAATTCTTGTAAAAGACGGACAAGAAATACAAGAAGGCGCAATTCTTTGGGTAAGTGAAGATGATGTTGAGGTCGCAGCTCGTCGCGGTGGTATTGTAAAGATAGAAAAGAATGTCATTAAAGTGGTGGTAATTGCAAATAGTGTAAAAGAATATGTTATTCCCGCAGGAGCATATGTAGCAGTAAAAGAAGGTGATTTAGTTGCGGCAGGTGATTTTCTTACCGAAGGAAGCGCTGACTTGCAATTGATATATAAATATCGCGGGAAACTAGAAACACAGAAACTTATTATCAATGAGATCCAAAAAATCTACAGTTCACAGGGCCAGAAGTTGAGTGATAAGCATATTGAAATTATCGTGCGTCAAATGTTTTCACGCGTGTATATAGTAGATACCGGCGAAACGGAATTACTCTCCGGTGAAATTGTTGAGCTCTCTGAATTTTTGGAAGCAAATGTACGTGCACGCGCAGAAGGCAAACAAGAAGCAAAAGGGCAAGAATTGCTTATGGGTATTACCAAAGCATCTCTTTCTACGCGCAGTTGGTTGTCTGCGGCATCATTCCAAGAAACCGCACGCGTACTTATTAATGCCGCTATTACCGGAAAGCCGGACAAGCTGGAAGGCCTCAAAGAAAATGTTATTATCGGACGGCTTATTCCAGTGGGAACCGGGTATCGCGCGCGCGAAACATCATAATATCATTTATAGAGAAAAGAGAGAGAAAAATATGTGAGAAATCACATGTTTTTTCTTTTCAAAAAGTAAAAAATATGATATAATTTAAGCAGAGGAATGAATTTTCCACACCATGAGAAAAAAAGGAACATATACATCAGGAAATCGCCAATCTCCCTCTCCCCAGAGGGCATTTTTTCATACGCTCGTAAGTCATATTACCCCAGAAGTGCGGCATGGCATTATTAGTATTTTTTTTCTTACACTCGGCGTTTTATTTGCGCTAAGCCTTATGGGGCTTACCGGGAAAGCAGGAGAATTAATTGCGCATTGGCTTGGTGTTCTTTTTGGCGCAACAAAAGTTTTTATTCCCATTGCTATAGTTCTTTTTAGTGTGCTGTTACTTAAAAAAGAATCACAACAATTACATATTATTCATATTATTGGCCTTGCACTTGCGTTATCTACATTTACTTCTTTTTGGCATCTTAATTATCCGCCCCAAGAAGCGCTTAAGGCAGCGCTACAGGGAAACGGTGGTGGAGTTGTGGGGTATTTTTTATCATATTCCCTGCAAATGGTTGTGGGGTTCTGGGGCGCACTTGTGATTCTTATCGCGCTTTTTTTAAGTGCAGTGCTTGTGGTGTGTAATCTTTCATTGAATGAAATACTCAAACGCATTGGCATACTTTGTAAGGGGTGTATAAAATTACCATTTGGTCAGACACAAGAAAAGCGCATATCACTTGATGATATGCGCGCAATACAAAACCAAGATCAGCAACAAATGCAAGAAGCGCAGCCCCTTATGCAGTTACCGGATTTTTCCAAAAAAACCATTCAATTCATTGAACAAAAAATTTCCAAGAAAAAGGAAGAAAAGGTAAAAGAGCCAGAGCTTGAAGTGCTGCAATCAAAAAAACGGCCCAAAATTAATCTTTCATTGGATCTTTTGAGAAACGTTGCATATGATCCTTTGAGTGTTGATATAAAAAATAAAAAAATTGTCATCCAGCGTACCTTAGAAAATTTTGGCATTCCTGTGGAAATGGGAGAAGTGAATGTGGGACCAACAGTAACACAATTTACACTCAAACCGACAGAGGGTGTACGTCTTACGTCTATTACTGCACTTCACAATGATCTTGCGCTTGCGTTAGCAGCGCACCCTATTCGTATTGAGGCGCCAATTCCCGGCAAGTCGCTAGTTGGTATTGAAGTGCCAAATCAGAAAGTTGCATTAGTAACACTGCGGCAAATTTTGGAATCAGAAGAATTTCAAAAACGTAAGAATAATATGCATTTGGTGTTGGGAAAAGATGTATCTGGAAAGCCGTGGATTGCAAATATTCTTTCCATGCCGCATTTACTGATTGCCGGCTCTACAGGATCAGGAAAAACAGTATGCATTAATACTATTATCATGAGCTTACTTTTTCAAAATGGGCCAGATGATCTTAAGCTTATTCTTATTGATCCTAAACGTGTTGAGCTTCCCTGTTATAATGATATTCCGCATCTTATTACACCAGTGATTACTGACGTAAAAAAGACCATTAACGCACTCCGCTGGTCTGTAAAAGAAATGGAACGACGATTTGATTTTCTTTCTAAATGCGGTAAGCGCGATATTAATGCGTACAACGCCGCGTATAAAGAAAAATTATCATATATTGTTATAGTTATTGATGAGCTTGCGGATATTATGGCAACAGTTGGGCCAGAAGCAGAAAGCTTAATTATTCGTCTTGCACAAATGGCACGTGCAGTTGGCATTCATCTTATCCTGGCAACGCAACGGCCATCTGTGGATGTTATTACCGGTCTTATTAAGGCAAATATTACGTCACGCATTGCATTTGCCGTTGCGTCACAAATGGATTCCAGAACTATTCTTGATTGTCCGGGCGCAGAACGGCTCATTGGCAGAGGTGATATGTTATTTATTTCTGCAGAGCTTGGGAAGCCGGTTCGTATTCAGGGGTCATATGTGTCAGATGAAGAAATAGAACGCGTTGTTCAAGTATTAAAAGAAAGCGGCGCTCCAACCTATGAGGAGGGTGTAACAGAGCGGAGTATGAATGGTAATGGAAATGGCTTGGCAGGTGTTGATGAAGGATATGACGACGATGAAGATGATCTTTTGCCGGAAGCGCGCGCAGTTATTTTACAAGCAAAAAAAGCATCAGCATCATTGCTTCAGCGCCGATTGCGCGTGGGGTATGCGCGTGCCGCGCGCCTTCTTGATCTTTTAGAAGCTCAAGGGCTTATTGGCCCTGGCGATGGAGCAAAACCTCGGCAAGTGTTGGTACGAGGAGATGAACAAGAATATGTATCAGATGAAGAAGATACTGCAGAAGAGGAAATAGAGAAAAAGTACCTTTGAGTCAAAGAAGTATTCAAAATAAAAAGAGATGTGCACTTGCCTTCTTTTTTTATTTTTCTACAATAAGAAGAGAGGAAAAAGTAACTATGTCTCATTTCTCAAAAAGCACTACGTGTGTGCCGCAAGGCATTGGACAGCTATTACAACAAACTCGGGAATATCATGGTTTGCAATTGGAAGATATTGCGGAAGTGCTTTGTATTCAAAAACAAAATTTGGAACATCTTGAACGCAATGCGTTTTCTTGTATTCCAGAAACACTATACAGAGAACTTTTCCTTAAAACGTATAGTACGTATCTTGGTTTGAATTGGGAGCATATTCGTGAACAATACCACACAGAATGTCAGATATATGCTAGTGGAGATGCGGCGCATTCCTCAGCATGTACAAAAAATTATATACGAAAAACATCATTTTGGGTGACGCCAAAAATTATTCGAAATTCCTTTTTAGCGCTTGGTATAGGAAGTGGATTGGCATATATTATATTTTTAGGATGGAATACGCTTCAGCCGCCGCACTTGGTTATTTTTCAACCACAAACAGAATTTTCATTAAGTAACACAGAAGAGATACTTGTTTCTGGCCAGACAAAAAAAGAAGCACAGGTTGCCATTAATGGTCAGGCAGTTATTAAAAAACAAGACGGAACATTTGCACAAGATGTTGCATTGAGTGATGGGCTTAATATTATTACTATTACTGTTTCAAAAAAATTCAGCAGACCGCAAAGCTTGACGCGAAAAGTTCTTTTTGAAAAACGCCCCCAATCATTTAGCTATAAAAATCCTTAACTTGTAAAAAGAGTGATATGACGACATACGATGAGTACGAGAAGTTATCAGATAAAGAACGTGCAAAAGCAGTCCGCGAAGCCATTGATCAGATTAAAGACCGATTTGGCGATGGAGCAATTATGAGGCTGGGCGAGGCAAAGAGCATGAATGTGGAAGCCGTTTCTACAGGATGTCTTTCTCTTGACCTTGCGCTTGGAGTAGGAGGTGTACCGCGCGGTCGCGTTATTGAAATTTATGGTCCGGAATCTTCAGGAAAAACAACGCTTGCTCAGCATATTATTGCGCAAGTACAAAAAGAAGGAGGTGTTGCGGCATTTGTAGACGCAGAACATGCATTAGATCCGGATTATGCACGCAAACTTGGCATCAATATTAACGAAATGTTGATCTCGCAACCGGATAATGGCGAACAAGCGTTGGAAATTGTAGAAACGCTTGTGAGGTCAAACGCAGTAGATGTGGTGGTAGTGGACTCTGTTGCCGCGCTTACGCCAAAAGCAGAAGTAGAAGGGGATATTGGTGATTCCCATATGGGATTGCAAGCGCGGCTTATGAGCCAGGCGCTTCGTAAGCTTACTGCGATTGTGAGTAAAACAAAAACCATTGTCGTGTTTATTAATCAGACACGCCAGAAAATTGGAGTGTATTTTGGTAATCCAGAAACAACCACTGGCGGTATGGCATTAAAATTTTATTCATCAGTGCGCATAGAAGTGCGCCGGTCTGCAAACATTAAACAAGGGGAACGAATTATTGGAAATCGGACAAAAGTAAAGATTGTAAAAAATAAAGTTGCGCCGCCATTTAAAACAACTGAATTTGATATTATGTACAATGAAGGCATTTCCATTGCCGGAGATATTTTAGATAGTGCGGTGGAGTATAAGGCAATTTTAAAGACAGGCAATACGTATGCTTATGAAGATACAAAACTTGGTGTTGGCAGAGAACAAGCAAAAACATTTCTTATGGGAAATAATGATACCATGATGCGCATTCGCGACGCAGTTTTAAGTGCGGCACGAAGCGGAGAAGAGCGTATTCCATTACGTGGCTCTGCGGATGAGAATGAAGGAGGGGAATAAGATTTTGCAAAAAGTGAAAGAATAAAAAATCCGATCAAAGTAGATCGGATTTTTAGTATTCATTTGAGGCCACTGTAGCTGAGCGCAGTTCGAGGCGTCGGCGAGGAACGGAATAAGGCGTACACGATGGTACGACGTTCCCGTACCGGGAGCCGGCAACAAAGAAATGTGCCAGCTATAGGGGCCGTCATTATGCTCGTTCTACGTATTCCATGGTATCCGTATTCACCCGCACCATATCTCCTTCTTTAATAAAAAGAGGAGCATTTATATTTAGACCGGTTTCAAGTGTGATTTGTTTTGTAACATTACTCGCGGAATCTCCTTTAATACCCGGAGGCGCGGTAGTTACTTTAAGATCAATTTTTGGAGGAAGATTAACAGAAATTGGCTGTTCTCTAAAATAAAGAACTTCTACTTGCGTGCCTTCTTTTAGAAGCTTGCTACGATCGCCAAGAATTTCAGGTTGAATAGCAACTTGTTCGTATGATTCTGAATCCATAAAATAAATACCGCGATCATCCATGTATAGATAATCCGCTCGCTTTTTTTCCATGTCTGCTTCTTCAATGCGATCGCCCGGCTTAAAACTGATTTCAACAACTTTGCCGCTAATAAGATTGCGAAGCTTTGTTTGCATAACCGGCTGGCGTTGTTGGCATCGCATAAAATTTGCGGACACTACTTGGCACGGTTCTCCGTTTACAAGAACCTGTACACCAACACGGATAGAGTTGAGAGAAGGTAATACTGCCATAATAAGAGCTTAGAATGGATTACTGTATAACAAATGGAAGAAGCGCCATAATGCGTGCTCGTTTAATAGCATGAGCAAGCTTTCTTTGATGCATGGCACATGCGCCTGAGCGTCTGCGTGGCGCAATTTTTCCGTATGATGAAATAAATCTGCGCAAAAGCTGCGCTTCTTTGTAATCAATTTCCTCCTGCGGATGTATACAGAAATAGCAATCTTTTTTTCTTGTCTGTTGTTTTTGTGGAGCTGCCATAAAATAAATATAATTTAGAATGGTATTTCTTCAATAATCTGTTCCTCGTCTTGAGGAGCTTGTTTTTCTGATGGTTGATTTTGTGCTGGAGTATATGATCGTTGTTGTCCTTGGTTACCAGAGCCAGAAGGCGCATCAAGAATAATCATATTATCCGCAACCACTTCTGTGGTGTAGCGTTTTGTCTGATCTTGTCCTACCCAATCGCGTGTTTGGAGGCGGCCTTCTATATATGCGCGCCGTCCTTTTGTAAGATATTGACTGCAGATCTCTGCAAGCTTTCCCCATGCAACAATATTGTGAAATTCCGGCCGTTCTTGTTTTTGACCGCCTGCATCTGTAAAGACGCGATTTGTTGCAAGTGAAAATGAAGTAACGCTTTGACCGCTTGGTGTTGATCGCAATTCAGGATTTTTTGTAAGCCGCCCAATGAGCATGACTTTATTAAGATCCATACGCGTAATACAAAGAATTAAAGAATAGTATTATTAAGAATCTCATCCAGTTTTTTATCAAGCTCTTCGTAGGTGACTTTTTTCTGTTTTTTCTTTGTATCGTCAGGTTCTGTTTTTGGCTCTTCTGCTGGAACGGCAAGCACGGCATCAAGATCTTCAACTGACACAGTTTTTTCTTTCTTTTCTTCTTGCGTTTGTTGTGGCACTACTGGTGGTTGTTCTTGGAGTGGGGCTTGCATAACTGGGGCAGGAGATGTGGGGATATAATCAGGAGTTCCTGTATGCGCGCGCGGAGAAACAATAGGTTGCGCGGAAATTGGTTTTTCTAATTTTTTTGGTGCGCCAACCGTATCTCTTTTAACAATAGTATAACGGATAATTTCATTTGTATGCCGCACTTCATGATCAATGGTTTTAAGCGTGCCTGGATCAGTATCAAATTCTACAAGAACATAGGTTCCATATGAATGATGTTGAATGGGATATGCAAGCTTTTTTCGTTCAAGATTTTGTGAATAATGAAATGCAGACGCATGTTTTTTTATTATTTCTTCAAGGGTATGAAGAACAATTATAGCTTCCGGTTCTGCATATTTCCCGCTGATAATCGCGAGTAGTTCGTAGTGATTCATAGATAAAACACGAAATATCCCTCATAATGAGGAATATGTATATTTAAGACTAAAATGAGAGATTTAGATACTAAAACCAAAGGCTATCACGAGTATATCAGAAGAATGAGAAAATGGCAAGAGCACCATATGGATATAGGGCAAACTTAGCCATTGACGTCCTGCTGGTGATTATTAATTTGAAGAGGTTTTTGTGTAAAAAAAAGCGCAATATCATCCCGAGATACTCCTCCAAGAAGGTAAAGAGCGCAGGTATATATGATAGTTGAAAAAAGAAGGGAAAGAATAACATGGCCATGAAAAAAGAAAAGAAATGCTGCCATGACGCATGATGCAAGGATTGCCTTTCCAGTAAAATGAAGAGAAATGGCAATGCGCGTTTTTCTATAAAATATAAGAAATGCAAAAAGCAAAACACTACATTCGGAAAGCACTGTCATCCATGCAGCTCCCCAATATGAATAATGGGGAATAGTAAGAATATATCCTCCTACGCTTATGACAGCACTTACAATATATCCAACGAGCATTGTTTTCTGTTTATTAATGACATTAATAACACTTCCAAAAAGAACACTTAAGAAAATTACACCAACAGCTAAGATAAGGATTTTAAGGATATCCCCAGCTTGCTCAAAGGATTTTCCTGCGATCATAACCATGATAGGACGTGCAAGAAAAAGCGTTCCCATAACAAGTGGAACAGCAATCAGTATAAGAAAGTCAAATGATTTTTGGATATATTTTTTGAATCGCGGTATGTCTTGATATGACCATGATGTAGAATAGCTTCCGAGCGTGAGTCCAATAAAAAGAAATGGCAATGCAGTTAAAACCTGTACAACATTATATGCCGCGCCGTAAATGCCAACTTCTTCTTGCGGGCGCCAGAGAGATAAAAAGACAGAATCAATTTTAAAATAAATAAGATTAAAGATGATAGATAGGCCAATGGGCCAGCTTCGCCTAAAGATGTCTTTCCATAATTGACTGTCATATGCAAGCCGAATGCGTACCCAGCGGTTACCGGCTATATGAAGCATAATAACTTGTACAAGGTTATTTAAGGAAATGACAGCAAGAATAAAGAAAAATCCTTTATTAAACAATGCCCCATACACTATGCCGGCTATAATAACAATGCGCCCTATAATGTCTGCAAGTACCGGCACAAGAAGATTGAGCCGAACTTGATAGATGACAGTGTACATCTGAATAAGAGAAGAAAATAGAATAGATGTTGTAGAGATGGCAATGCCAATTTTAATTTCAGAAGAATAGGGAAATGCAAGCGCAACAATTGGAGCAATACCTAAAAAAAGTATGCCAATAATAAGTCGAAATGTAAAAATATTTTGAAAACTTTTTTCCGGATCATAATTCTTTTCGGACATAATCTGAATTGCAACTAAAGAAAGCCCAAAATCTGCAAGTATACCAAAGAAATTCAGAAATGCCATGACAGTGGTATACCATCCAAAACCTTGCTGTCCAAGATAACGAGCCATAATACCAAATGCAATAACGCCAAGAAGCACGCTGACAATGCGCGCAGAAATCTGCATGGTAGTATTAAGGAGTATTTTTTTCTTAAGAGAAATATGATTTCAATTTTTTGAATAAAGACAAAAAAGTGGTATACTTATCAGGGAAAATGTTACAAGAATATATGCAGCTATTGTATCATGGAGGAGAAAAAAAAGAAAAGCGCGCCGTAATACTACAGAGCTCACGAATAGTATATATTTGGAGTATTTTTTTGTTTTTAATTTTTGCATGGCCAACTCATGTGCACGCCGCACCAAATCAGCTTATTAAGGCAACAAAACTTATTCAAAGCCAGTCAGAGCTTCAGCTTGCTCCACTTGCAAAAAAAACACTGACCATTGGTTTTAAAAATACCGGTAAAAATACATGGACATCTAAAAAAAGCGCCTTAGAACTTCGCGCATCTGTAAGAGGTGAAAGTTATTTGCATGCACCATCGTGGCAATCTAGCAGTAGTGTAAAGAAAATTTCTGCCCAAACAAAACCAGGAGAACTTGTATATACATCATTTACTATTGAAGCGCCAAAAAAAGAAGGGACGTATCGTGAAATATTTGCGCTCTATACTGGCGGAAAAAAGATTGCAGGAACTGATGCGGCATTTACTGTTATTGTTACTGCGCAAAAAGAAGAAAGGCATATTGCCAGCTTAGATCCGGTACAGAAAAACATACAAAATCAATTAGTAAGTAGTGAACAAAAAAAAGACCCTATTCCCTCACCATCTTTACAGACACAAACTATTCAAGCACAAAAACTTATTCAAAGCGCACTATTTCTTGAGCTTGCACAATATCAAATAATAGCATTTACTGTTGGATATAAAAATACCGGAACAATTCCGTGGACTTCAGATATGACAGCTCCAATAACACTTCGGTCTTTGGTAAAAAAAGAAAGTTATTTTTATCATAGATCATGGCTATCTGGAAATAGTATTATTGGAGTATCTCAAAGCACAGCGCAGGGTGAGGTTGCATATATAACATTTGTACTAGAGGCGCCTGTGGGTGTGGGAAATTATCAAGAACGGCTTGCATTATTTTCAGGAGAAACAAAAATTTCCGGCACAGATTTTAGTATTCCTATTACTGTTGCTAAGGCGCCTGCACTTCTTGCAATAGCGCCTGTACAAGTACAACAATCGCAACAACAAGTAACATCACAGACACAATATCTCATTGCTCCATCCCAAGCACGGCCGGGTATTGTTGATGACCCTACCGAACAAGAACCAAATATTCGTATTGGTATTACCGCTACACGTGATCCTATTCAGATTACAGCGCAAGCGCCTTATGAAATACGTGATGGTGTCGGCGCGCTTTTGAGCACTGAAGATGCAGGATCAATAAGTACAGTTACATTTGATTTTTCTACACACATCTATTCTGTTGCCACACAAAAAGGTGTATTCACATCGCAAAGCCTTTTTCGGTTGCAAGGTGTAGGAAGCGCACAAAATCACGGACAGCTTATCGCGGCCGCGCTTGAAGAAACAACAACAAGTACGCAAGCACAAGAATCGGCACCACAGATAACTCCTCAACAAGATATAGTTTTTGAAATTCTCTCATTTTTTAATAAACCATCATGGAGTTCAACAATCAATGATAACAAGTACCGCACGTCGTTAGAAGTGCGCTATGCGTCTGCAACAGACAAGCTTTGGATTATTAATGAATTGCCCTTAGAACAGTATCTTAAAGGAATAGCAGAAACATCAAATAGCGCTCCGTATGAGTATCAAAAGACTATGACTATTGCGGCACGCACATACGCAAAATATCATATCAAGCGCAGTACAAAATATGCAGATGAAAATTTTACTGTTCGTACGACAGATGCGGATCAGGTATATCGTGGATACAACTCAGAACTTCGTTTGCCGGGCGTAAGTAAGGCAGTTGCTGAAACCCGCGGTGTAATGGTCTTTTATAATAACGCGCTTGCAATTACGCCCTACTATTCGCAAAGTGACGGACGCACACGGAGCTGGGGAGAGGTGTGGGGCGGCGGGCCATATCCTTGGCTCGTGAGTAAAGATGATCCTGCATGCAAGGGGTTGCCGCTTCTTGGCCATGGCGTAGGTATTTCTGCAAGGGGTGCAGTGGCCATGGCGCTGGAAGGCAAAACCGCAGAAGAAATTTTAACATACTACTATACTGGCGTGGAGCTGCATCGGAGATATTAGGTTTGGCAAGGCAGGAGGTATATACCTCCTGCCGCTCTTTTTTTACCACTCCAATGTTCCGCCCACAGAATATTCCGTAACGCGTGTTTCAAAAAAGTTTTTTTCTTTATTCAAGTCAATTGCTTCTGACATCCACGGGAAAGGATTAGCGCTATTATATTGAAGAGGGAGCCCAATACGAACTAATCGCCTGTCTGCAATATACTCAATGTATTGTTTAAATCCATCTGCATTCATGCCAAAAATACCGCGCGGAAATACTGTTTGCGCAAATGTATATTCCAATTCAGTGCCCGTGCGAATGAGTTGAGTAATATGGTTTTGAAATTCTTGCGTCCAAAGCTCCGGCTGTTCTTCTTTGATAGTATTTACTAAGTTGATGCCAAAATTTAAATGTTGCGATTCATCTCGCATAATATATTGAATTTGTTCTGCAGAGCCCACCATTTTATTTTGACGCTGGAATCCAAACATAACCGCAAAAGAACTGTAAAAAAATATTCCCTCCATGATAATGGAAAATACAATAATATTTTCTAAAAATCTTTGGTCATGTTCAAAAGTTCCAGTAGAAAATGCCGGATGAAAGATTCCTTCATTAAAGCTCAAAATAAATGCGTCTTTTTTATAGATAGGCTCTACCTCGCGATACATGTTAAATATCTCTCCCTCATCAAGGCCAAGACTTTCTACAATATATTGGTAGGAATGTGTGTGAATTGCTTCCTCGTATGCTTGCCGTAAAAGATACATGCGGCATTCCGGAGAAGTAACATGGCGGTATAGCGCCATAACAATATTATTTGCCGCAATAGAATCTGCTGTGGTAAAAAATCCCAAAACAGTTTTAAACGCATGGCGCTCTTCGTCTGAAAGAACTGTTTTTGATTTCCATTGCTCAATATCATTTTGCATAGTGATCTCTGTAGGGAGCCAATGGTTTGCATTGCCGGTATTATAGGCATCCCATGCAAAAGTATGTTTCATGGGGTATAGCTGAATAACATCCGCATCAGCGCCGTTGATAATGCGCCGCGCGTTAATATTTATTCGTTCATGTGTTTGTATGATTGGCATATATCTATATTATTGACATGATTCGCATGTAGGGTCATCTATTTTACATATCATCAGCGGTTCTTCTACGGAAGAAGAATGAGAAGAGGTGGGTGATGCGGCTGTGCGTGTATGTGTAGAACCAAATTCAGAAGTATTGACCGTTGATTTTTCTACTTGAGAAGCGGCGAGTGTTCGTAAATAATATGTTGTTTTTAATCCAAGCGCCCACGCAGAAAAATATGCATCTTGTAAAATTTTGCCGGATGTTCCATGGAAAAAGATATTGAGTGATTGGCTTTGATCAATCCATTTACCGCGATGCGCCGCAATACGCACAAGCCAGTGAGGATCAATTTCAAACACTTCTTTGTATTTCTCTTTCAGTATATCTGGAATTTCAGAAATAGCACGTATACTGCCATCATTATATTTGAGCTTTCCAAGCATCTCAAAATCCCAGAGACCGCGTTGTTTAAGATCTGCTACAAGATATGGATTAATAACAATAAAATCCCCGCTCATATTTGCCTTGGCATAGATATTTTTATAAATAGGCTCAATACCGGGAATGGCATCTGCAATATTTCCAATTGTTGCAGTTGGCGCAATAGCTAAGCAGTTTGAGTTTCGCATGCCATGCGTTTTAATTGCATCGCGCACAAGAGTCCAGTCAAGCGTACTTGTGCGAGGAATATCAATTTTTTCTTCACGTTCTTTTTCAAGGAGATCAAGGGTATCAAGAGGAAGAATGCCGCGATCCCATTTTGATCCGCTAAACGATAAATACGCTCCTCGTTCTTTTGCAAGTTCTGTTGAAGCAAGAATGGCATGGTATGAAATAATTTCCATGCTTTCATCTGCAAACCGAATTGTTTCTTCGCAGTCAAAGCGACCGTGTAACATATACACTGCATCTTGAAAGCCCATAACACCCAAACCCACGGGCCGATGACGCATATTAGATGTGCGAGTTTCTTCTGTGGGATAAAAATTAAGATCAATAACATTATCCAACATGCGCATGGCAATAGATATTGTTTCGCGAATGCGTTGTACATCAAGCGTGCCATTTGTAATGTGTTTTCCAAGATGAAGTGAGCCAAGATTGCATACTGCGGTTTCTTCCTCTGAATTATTTAAAGTTATTTCTGTACAAAGATTTGAATTATGAACAGTACCAACATGATCTTGCGGAGAGCGAACATTGCACGGATCTTTAAACGTAATCCATGGATGGCCAGTTTCAAAAAGCATAGCAAGCATTTTTTTCCAAAGATCGCGTGCGCGCAATGTTTTAAAGACACAAATACTTCCTTCTTTTGCGCGTGCTTCATATGCCATATAACGCGCTTCAAATTTTTTTCCATAGATATGATGAAGATCCGGTGTTTCGTGCGGTGAGAAAAGCGTCCATTCAGCATCATCACGCACGCGTTTCATAAAAAGATCCGGAATCCATGCGGCAGTATTGATGTCATGCGTTCTGCGCCGTTCATCGCCGGTATTTTTTCGCAATTCAAGAAAATCTTCAATGTCATAATGCCATACTTCCAAATAGACACATGCCGCACCTCTACGTCTGCCACTGCGGTTAATGGCAACAGTCGCATCATTTGCGATTTTAAGAAAAGGAATGACGCCCTGGCTTTCCACGCCCGTTCCTTTAATAAGAGATCCGGTTCCACGAACATTGGTCCAATCTGTGCCAATGCCGCCAGACCACTTGGAAAGCTGTGCATTATCTGAAATTACTTTAAAAATATGTTCAAGGGAATCAGAGACAGTATTCAGATAACACGATGCAAGTTGCGGTGAGTGAGTGCCGCTATGAAAGAGCGTTGGAGTGGAGGGGACATAGCGAAATGTTGACATGATATTGTAAAATTCTATTGCGCGTTCATTCTTATTTTTTTCTTTCAATGCCAGACCCATAGCAACACGCATCCAAAATGCCTGCGGTGTTTCAAGGACTGCGCCAGTCTCGCTATCGCGCAAGAGATATCTGTCTGCAAGCACTTGCGCGCCAAGAAATTTAAAAAAGTCATCACGTTTCGGCTGAAGTGCTTGCGCAAGTGCATCTAAATCATAAGCAAGCATGCGCGGATCAAGCCGTTCAAGTGCAACACCACGCTGAATATTTTTTGTAAATGCCTCGCGATATTGCATGTCAAGATAATCAACGGAAAAACTTTGTCCAATCGCTTCCCGATAAACAGTATGAAAAAGAAGACGTGCGGCAAGGGTTGCGTATGCGGGATCTTGTTCAATAAGTGAACGCGCTGTCATGATAAGTGAACGAAAGATATCTTTTGTAGCAATGCCATCATAGAGTTCAGTACGGCACTGGAGTGCGAGCGCGTCCGGCTGTACGCCCTCCTCAATACCATGAATGAAATGACGAATACAGGCCTTCATTTTTTCTAAAGAGAACGGTTCATGAAGCCCTGACCGCTTAAGCACCATAAGTTCATTTTTTTCTATCTTCTCAATATATTCTTCGCGTTTTTTTTCACGTTCTTTTTGATGTTCGTAACGATATATAATATATGCGCGCGCTACTTCAAAATATCCTTTGCGTGCAATTGCGCGCTCAGCGCAGTCTTGTACATCTTCTACGCCTAAAAGACGGTTTGAAAAAGTTGTCTGTAATTCTTTTGTAATGTCATCAATGAGTTCAGAGATAAGAACTGCAGTGCATGGCGTGCGTTTTGCTTGAAATGCTTTTTGAATTGCCTGTTGGATGCGTGATGAATCAAATTCAACAACAGTACCATTTCTTTTTTTTATTTTTGCAATAGCCATATATGAGGAGTATATGAATAAAAATATTTTGAAGTGAAAGAAAAACAGATCATGAGAGGAAAATATAGATCTGTTTTTGGCATCATGTGCCCAAAGAGAAGGTGTATTCTAAGAATTGGTGCAATGAGTCGCCTGTATTATTTGTAGAAAGATTTTAACATACTTTGGAAGTATAATATAGCAGTATTTTGTTGATAACTTTTTTTGCTTACACCCCTTGACAAAATCATACCAATAGTGTATAATTGAAATGTTTATTTTTGGTTTATTTTATGGATATTTATAAACTTTTTCACGCGCTTTCTGACGCTGGAGGGTCTGATCTCCACCTTATGGCGGGTAAGCGGCCAGTGTTTCGTATTAATGGCGTATTACGTGAACAGCAGCAATTCCCTATATTTTTAGGCAGTGATATTCAATCACTGGTTTTTGCATTGCTGAATGATGCACAAAAAGAGATTCTCCAAAAAACAAAAGAGTTTGGCTGGGCATACACCACAGAAGACGGCCAGCGGTTTCGCGTGAGCGTCTTTTTTGAAAAAGGTAATTATAGTCTTGCGGCACGTAAAATAGCGTCAGAAATTCCCAAGCTTGATGAACTTGGCATGGCATCTATTGCGGAAAAATTTGTGCATGCGCGCTCTGGCTTGGTATTAGTAACCGGGCAGACAGGGCAAGGGAAATCTACAACACTTGCATCACTCATTGATCACATCAATAAAAATCGCGCAGAGCATATTATTACTTTTGAAGATCCTATTGAATTTGTGCATGCCTCCGTACAATCATTGATAAAACAGCGCGAACTAGGCGTTGATTTTCTCTCATTTTTTGATGCGTTAAAATATGTTGTGCGCCATGACCCTAATGTGATTATGGTGGGAGAAATTCGCGATCATGAAACCATGGCAACAGTTATGACGCTTGCAGAAACCGGGCACTTGGTGTTTTCTTCTTTGCATACCGGAAGCGCGAGTCAGACTATTAATAGAATTATTGATATGTTTCCAGAAGGCCAGCAAGACCAGATTCGAGGCCAACTCTCATTAACGCTAAAGGGTATTATTTCACAGCGACTTATTCCTACCATGGATGGCGTGCGTATTGCCGCACGTGAAGTGCTTATCAATACACCAGCCATTGCTACGCTTATTCGAGATAATAAAATAGAACAGATACCGGCAATGATTCAGACAAATAACTCTATTGGCATGATTCCCATGGAGCGCAGCTTGACAGATCTGCGTACACAAGGAATAATTTCGCAAGATATTCTTGATTTTCACAAAGACGACATTCAGAGACGATAAATATATTCTATAAAAAAACAGCTGTTTTATCAGCGGTTGTTTTTATGTATTGTTTTTTTATTGATATGCTGTATGCTATAGACAGTATTTAAGTATTAATTCAATAAAAATATGGCGGTACGATCGCCGGAAAGGCCCACAAAGCAATTAGAGGCAAAGGATACGGCAAAATTTGAAACAGAAGCAAAAAAAGAAACAAAAGAGCAATCCGCAACAGAGATTGGAAAACAGCGTATGGAGCATGCAAAACAAGCGGTTCAGGATGGAGTTGGAAAAGTCAAAGAAGGAATTGGCAAAGCATTGAAATTTATCGGAGACAAAGCTGTTGCGCTCCTTGCTCCTGATATACTTGCAAAAAAAGGAGCAAAGGCAGCAGGAGAATTTGTAAAGAAAGATTATCAAAAGACAAAAGGACATGTGGAGACAGTAGGAAAGGCAGTGAAGGATTTTACCGTTGATGATTATAGAAAGACTGTTGATGACGCGCGAAAGGCAGCAGAGGCAACTCGTGATTTTGCCGTAAAAGATTATCAAAAGACAAAAGGTCATGTGGAGGCTGCGGCGCGAGGAATAGTGGGAGGCGCGAAAATCGCAGGAGAGGTAGGTGTTATTGCGGGATCAGTCGCATATGAAAGTGGAAAATTTATTGGCAAAAAGGCAGTGGAGGGCGCTCAATTTGTTTCTGAAAAAGCACAACAAGCAATAGAATCTGCTACAAGTTCTGCGCAAAAAGCCATTGAAGCACTTCAGGGAAAAGCGCACGACGCAGAGAAAAAAGCGCGCGAACATGTACAGCACGCATTGCAAGCGCTAGATAAAGCTCAACTGGATGCACGAAGAAAAGTACTTGGTCCAATCGCAAAAGGAATTATCAGTGCAGAAGTAAAATTTTTAGAGATGAAGACAGCATCTCATGTTGGCAAGGCGGCTCAAGCTGAAGCGCGGGCAAAATTCTATGGAGAGCACGGAAGCAAGGCAATGGAAGAAGCAGAACAGAAAAAAGCTCAAGAACTGCGAAATAAAGCGGAAAAAACTCTTAATCGCATGGATAGACGACAATCCATTCGCAATCTTCTTGAACAGTTTGCATAACTTTCAATACTAGCTACACATATGACGCAAAAATTACAAGTAAAACTTATAGATGCAATTAATGGACTTGAAGATCTTTCCGTAAAAGAGAAACGGATATGGTCTGAGCGTATTCAAAAAGAAGGAGTGACTGGATCTTTAAAGCAGGATCTTTACGCAATGCTCAAACAGAAAGATGATGAAGATTTTGCAGAGCTTGGAATCGCTATTGATGAAAATGATCCAGAATATAAACACGCAGTAAAAGAGGCGACTGCAGAAGCAGTGCATGCTGAAGCAGACTTCAAAAAAGAAATTGCGCATCTGCAAAAAGAAATAGAGCATGTCCAAAAAGCCGCGACGAAAGATATGGACGTGGCATGGTACAGGATACGAGAGATCGGATTAAAGCGCTCGCGCAGAGAAAATAGTAATGCAATATAAAACAGCCGCTCATGAAAGCGGTTGTTTTTATTCAACATATAGGCTAGTATTGAAATACGTAGTTTGCGCCCGTAGCTCAGCTGGATAGAGCGTTTGGCTTCGAACCAAAAGGTCGGGGGTTCAAATCCCTCCGGGCGCACCAAAATATAATATATTATGACCCCCTCATTTGATCATAAGGCATATCGCGAAGATTTGCTGGGTAAGGTGAAAGCAAAAAAGACAGAAAGTAAGAAAAAAAGAGAAAAAGCAGAGCAAGAAGGTGATGTATTTAAAGCAGCTGAAGCGCGCTGGGATCGATTTGAGCCATTGCGGCTTGCGCGTCAGACAGAAGAATATCACCGTGCGCGACTATTGGCACACGGAAATTATACCAAGAACGAGCACGGAGAACTTATTGAAAAGCAATCCGGACTTTCCACGCAAGCACTAGCAGACAAGCAAAAACTCCTTGATAGTTTTACATATAACATACAGAATGTCTTAGAAAAATTTCCTACACTGAACATTCCCCGAGATCAGTTGCAAGACGGCAAACTGCAAGAGGGCGCGCGCAGACTTCTAGGGGAAGAGGCTGCGTATGGATACCTCTTGGACAATGCATCTCACGTACAAGAGTTCGCAAAACTTTTTGGGCTTGAAAATGATGTAAAAGAGTATATATCACAAAAATTAGATGCTGCGGTAAAAGATAATGATCGCGAATATGCGCATAGACTTCTTACTGTATATCCAGTATTTGACTCGAAGGAATTTCGGAAGCGCTTTCAAGAGGAATATCGTCCCGCTCAAGGATTAAAAGGAAGCGTTGCGGCGCATGAACTATTTGGCAATACTCTTGAAGGAAAAGAGAGCACCATTTCATTAGATATCGTTACGTCCTTACTGAGAGAAAAAGCGGAGATCCTTGCAAATGATATAAAAAAATCACCTGATATTTACTGGGCACTTAAGCATTGCATGATAGGAGGCAGATATTATGAAAGTCATCCCATTGGGCGATGGCTTATTCGAAGAGACAGAATACATGATCAAAGAGAAGATAAAAAAGAGTGGTATAGCGTAACCTATTTTTTGGGAGAAAATGAACATACAAAAAATCAGCGTTTAGAATTTCGTTTCTCAAGTACATGGGAAGATCGTGAACGGGAGGGTGAGATGGATGTCTATGACATGTTTACAACACCAAATATTTTTACATTTGAGGGGCTGTATGCGGGAAATAAGGTCGCTATACGAGATACTACACCGCCATGGATAGAAAAAGATTCTAACGTAAAAAAAGATGATGGACTTATCCGTATAGACGGGATGCATCAAGGAAATATGTCGGCACTTGCAGAATTAAAGGTATCAAAAACAGCACTTACAGCATTTGCAGAACAGCTTCTTGCCCCAGAACGAGACTTTAGAGTAAGCATTCAAGACTTACAGGAATTAGCGCAAAAGTATCATTTTTCTGAAGAAGAAGTTGAGGACATGACGCAAGCTATTCGAGAATTTGGCACATATAGATATCGCAAGACAGAATCCAGGGAGGGAGATTGTCTTTTGACACCTGGAGATTTTAATTTTTTTTGCAGAAAAAAATTTGGAATACAGCTAGAGGAAGCCCGATATGGAGAATATCATCCGGAATGGGGTGGTGAGGGAGGATATGATCCGTTTACATTTTTTCATGCAGTAAGCGTATATGCAGGCAAAATAGTCATAGACTGGACAGTCACGCAGTACGCGCGATTACGAGATAAGCCAGTGCCTTACATCTATGAAATTGGCGCAGAGCGAAAAAGTCTTGGGCCACTCTATAAGCACTACGGAAAAAAAGAGCCTAATGAACAGTTCATAGATGATTCTAGTGATCCTTTGTATCGTGAAGAACCGCCAATTTCGTATGGAATTTAAAAAATATACATATGACTAACCGCACAAAAGGATTTTCTCAAATTATTTTTATCATTATACTTGCACTTACTGCACTTGTTGGCGCTGGCGGATATTTTTTATTAGTAAAAAATACACCATCTCCAGTTCCGGTGCCATCTCCAGTACCAAGTCCTGTACCAACCCCTGAACCCCAGCCAACACCCATACCTTCGCCAACGCAACAGGAATCTAAAAATACTGTTTTTCAGGCACATAATGATTTTGGATTTGATATATTTAAGACTCTTGCGCTAGAAGAGGGAAATGCAAATATTTTTATCTCACCATCTAGTATTGCAATGGCACTCTCCATGGTATATAACGGTGCACAAGGAGAAACAAAAACTGCCATGGAAAAAACATTGCACGCACAAGGTATAGATATGACAATGTTGAATCAGGAAAATAAGCGGCTTAGTGAAAGCTTGCAAAACCCAGACCCCAAGGTAACACTTTCCATAGCAAATTCACTATGGATACGTCAGGGCAAGATAATAGAAAAAGCGTTTATAAATGAAATGAAAAAATCATATAATGCAGAGATTTCAACCCTTGATTTTAATGATAGTCAATCTGCAAATACTATCAATGCATGGGTGAAAAATGAAACGCGCGGTAAAATTTCACAAATTGTATCCTCGCCAATTTCTCCAGAGATGATGCTGTATCTTATCAATGCCATATATTTTAAAGGGAGCTGGACTACTGCATTTGATAAAACACTCACAGAAGATAGGGACTTTACGCCTAATAAAAATGAAGCAATAAAACATCCATTCATGCGCAGGCACGACGATTTCTTATATGCCGAAACAGAAAGTACTCAAAGTGTTATTCTGCCGTACGGTGCAAACGAACGACTTGAGATGGTTATTTTTCTTCCTAAAGATTTACAGGAATTTATTACAAATCTTAATAAGGATACATGGAATGATTGGATGAAAAAATATAAAAAAACAGAAGGTACAGTGCTGCTACCAAAATTTACTATGGAGTATGAAAAAGAATTAAAACCACTCCTTGTTCAGCTTGGGATGGGTATTGCATTCCAAGATGCGGCAAATTTTAACGGCATTGGAACGCAACTAAAAATTAGTGCAGTCAAGCATAAGACATATGTGGATGTGAATGAAGAGGGAACAGAAGCCGCGGCAGTAACAAGTATTGGCATGGAAGTAACAGCATTCAACCCAGAAGAAAAAAAGATATTTTATATGGAAATAAATCATCCATTTTTCTTTGCAATTCGAGATTCGCAGACGCAAGAGATCGTGTTTATGGGCGTTGTACAAAATCCATAACGTACCATTGACACGAGCCTTGTTTAGAGATATAATTCTCTCAAAAGCCAGTTCTTTGATAAAAAGGAGGAAAGTCTCAAGATCAGCTTCCATGGTCAAGTGCAACGCCGGTATCCAGTGGAAGTTTAGCTCCATCTGTGACAGCTATGCCAAGCGCAAGCGCTTCAGCGGGAATGACGCCAGCACCAAATGCGTCACCAACCGCTTCGCAAAGTGCCGGGATCACCTCTACGCCAAGCCAGTCTGCAGGACAGACAGCGACACCTACTCCCACTCCTGTTTCGACGCCGACGCCGGTACCCACGCCAACCCCAGTACCTGCTCCGCTCATGCGAGCATCTCTTTCTTCAGTAGCTCCAATGGGAGTTGTATTATACGGAGTGCAGAATGTTTCTGTAGCCGCTTTTAACATTGTCTGTGCATTGTATGCAGGTCTTGATTCTTCTTCGCCATCTGGGGCTATGGTGCCACAAAATAATGCCCTGCTTGCAAAATTCCGTTTTGATATGTTGCAGTTTGAAGATTCAAATCTTCAGAGTGCAACCATTACACTTGATTCCTCTAACAAGGGATCAGTGCAGAACGTGAAGCTCGTAAGCGCAAGTGGCCAAGTATTAGGCACTGTCGCATCTCTGTCAAGCGGCTCACCTCAAAAGATCCAGCTCACGTCCCCCCTCACCATTCCTAGCGGTTCTTTCGTGATACTACAGGTGCGTGGAGATACGATCGGACTGCAAGGTTCGTCAGGTACTCCAAATGCAGCAGTGGTTACCTTGACCAACTTTGAAGCAACATCATTACGGTCAGGTATTCAACAACGTTTGTCTACCACACCGATCCATGGAAACACACTCATCTTCTAAGAATTTCCACAAAAAAATGTCATCCGTCTTATAATAAAGACGGATTTTTAATATTTTTGTTCACAATCGAACCCTGAATAGTATGGTATAATTAAACTATGAAACAAGGTTCAATACAACGATCAAGTCGCCATTGGTCATTAAAAGAAGAGGCTCGCGCTTTTCGTGCGCAGGGGTTGAGCTATAAAGAAATACTTAAGAAAGTAAAAGCATCAAAATCATCAATCAGTCTTTGGTGCCGTGATGTTCCACTTACCGAAGAGCAGAGACGACAATTATCGGAGAGATGGGATACGCAAAAAAAGGGTATACAGGCGATCCAAAAATACTATTGGGGGAAACAAAACACAGCCTTTTATTTGGGGGTTCAGATGGTGAAGAGTATTAGAAAGCATGATTTTATTGCAGGTCTCATGCTCTATTGGGCAGAGGGGAATAAAAGGATACATTGTGGACTAGCGAATTCAGATGAGCGAGTTATTGTATTTATAATACGATGGTTTCGTAATTATTACGAGATATTGCCAGAAAATATTGCCCTTCATCTCCATCTTCATTCTGGACAAAATGAAGAAAGTATGAAACAATACTGGTCACAGATCACTGGCGTGCCAATAGGTAATTTTACGAAAAGTTTTATTAAGCCGGAAGGGTCTGGATATAGGAAAAACGTACTCTATCACGGTACTGTGAAAATACAGCCAAGGGGCGCAAGTACCTATTTACTTTATAGAGTTCTTGGCGGAATAGCCGCATACATTGAATTGACTGTCGGTAAGCCTATAAACATCGAAGAATGGATAGAAAAACCAAAATATATTGGATAAATATGCGCCCATAGCTCAGTTGGCAGAGCACCGGTCTCTTAAACCGAGGGTCGCAGGTTCAAATCCTGCTGGGCGCACCAAAAATACAGTTAATCGCCTTAAATTGGCGGTTTTTTGTTATATTTATAATAAAATATGAAATTATGTCAGGCAGACCCTTGACAAGATTATTAAAGTGTGTTATACTTCTTTTTATCAAGTTATGTTTTTTGACAATTCGTATCCATTCTTATATCTATCCATTTATGGTTTTGTTAGCCGATTTAGGGAGGGGTGCTCTTCATCTGAGGGGTATTTCTCTCAAAATCGGCTAACAACAAGCCTCACTGCCCCTAAAAACGTGGTCAGAAGGGGACAGTGTCAAGAAAGGAGGATCTGATGGGCGTCGGAAGCGGCTAGTAAGCCACTCATACGTGAGAAGAGAGATGACATATTATGCCTCTCTTCTCGGCACGTGCGAGTAAAACTTTTGACAATCAAAAAGATCCTATAATTACATGGCCACAAGTACTCGTTGAAAGGAGTATGACACATGGGTTGGTCTCCGTTTGTTTCGGGTCGTCATGGCTTCCCTTCGGGGCGTCAGGCAAGTGATCTGGACGATTGGGCTCGGCAGCGTAGCGCGCAAGCGCGTGCTGATCAGGCTCAGGAAAAGGCAAAGACTGCCAAGCCGGTCAGGGATACGCTGGAACTGTCATCTCGACAGAACCAGCCCGGGTCGGTGCAGTTCGCGCCAATTCCGATCTTCGTGAGCGGCATAGACTACACGGCGTAGTCAGACCGCTCGCAGGTATGGGTAGAAGGTCTTTCGAGACTTTCTACCCTGCTGGTAAACGCCGCGAGTTCCTTTCTGCAGTCCTAGGTCACCATAAAAGGCGAGTGTCATCCAAACAAAGGAGTCTCGCCAGGCTACGCAAGACGCGTCGCGCGTCGAATATGGAGGATATAATGAAGGATACAGTGTCGTCCACGGACCGTGCAGTGGGCGGTGAATCGCGAGAACATCGATAATTCCATTACCATGAAAACTTCTGGCTGAACGCTTGCCAGAGCCGAAAAAAGCGTTGGTAATGGAATAATTCTCGTATGGCGGTTTGAGCGCATGAGATAGACTTTCCCGAGGTATTTCCTCCGCGGATAGCGCTCACCGCCACCACTCTTGAGAGCTTAGTGTTTAGTGGCATGTCTCGCATGGCATGCCCGTTTTCCAAGATCATTATTGTAAAATAGTGGCATTAGAAGACGGTCGCACTCAAAAGAAAAAATCCCGCGTTATGCGGGATTTTTTTGTATGCAAGAGATTTATTTTTTGTTCAAGACATCTTTGAGTCCTTTTCCTGCCTTGAAGCGCGCAACTACGCTTGGCGGAATGTTTACACTCTGTGATGGGTTTTTTGGATTGATGCCTACTCTGCCTTTTCGTGTCTTTGCGGAAAATGAACCAAAACCAGTAAAGGTAAGTTCATCACCCTTTTTTAAAACATCAGTGATGTAATCAAGTACGTTTTCTACAATATCTTCTGCCTGCTTTTTTGAGAGGCTGGCTTTTTGAGCAAGGTGCTCAATAAGATCTGATTTCTTGTATTTTGTCATAGATCTTCGTTAAGATTAATTCTAAAATAGGTCGACATTTTTAATGAGTCTGATAGTACTATACATGAAATAAAGAAAAGATGCAAATAATAGGGGATTTTACACTTCAATATCCTTTCGGATGCGCTCAATAGATGTTGCGCGTTGGGTGTTCGGATCAATGTCAATGACAACAGCATGGAATACTACTAAACCGTTTTCTGGTATCTCATGTTTTGGTGGAGTCTGATAGAGAAATGATGGTAAAATACTTTCATAATCTACACCTACGCTTGAATGTTTGAGTCCTGTCATGCCAACGTCTGTGATATACGCAGTGCCTTTTGGAAGAATATGATCATCTGAAGTTTGGATGTGTGTATGTGTGCCCACTACTGCAGATGCGCGCCCATCTGCGTAAAGCCCAAAGACATTTTTTTCTGACGTTGCTTCAGCGTGAAAATCTACAAAAATACCCGCAATATCCTTGTTTTTTACTGTTTTAAGAATTTCGTCAAATGCGCGAAACGGGCAATCAAGGTGCTCTTTCATAAGCACACGTCCCATGAGGTTTATTATTAAGAGTTGGCGTGATCCTACAGGCACAAGCGTGTAGCCTCTGCCAGAAACTTGTGGCGGATAGTTTGCCGGCCGCAACACAATACTATTTTGTTTAGATAAAAGTTCTTGTGTTTCTCCTTTAGACAAAATATGGTTTCCAGATGTGCAGAAATCAACACCTGCAGAGGTAATCTCTTGCAGGGTTTTTTCTGTTACACCTTTGCCATGTGCAAGATTTTCCGCATTTGCAATAACAATATCCGGCTTGTATTCCGCACGCAAACCAGGCAGAAGTGCGCTTACAGCTTTTCTACCCGGCTTTCCCATGATATCCCCAATGAAGAGTATTCGCATATACTATTAGCGTGCGTATTCAATAATACGTTTTTCACGAATCAATGTTACTTTTAGTTCGCCAGGATACTGAAGCTCTCCTTCTATACGTAGAGCAATTTCTTTTGCAAGTTTGTGCGCATTTAAGTCATCTACCACATCTGGCATTACAAATACACGAATTTCTCTGCCCGCCTGAATAGCATATGCTTTTTCTACGCCTTCAAAGCTCTTTGTAAGAGTTTCAAGCTCTGTAATGCGTTGGAGATAGCGTTCCGCAGTATCTCTGCGCGCGCCTGGCCGCGTGGCAGACAGTGCATCTGCTACTTTTACAATCACGCCTTCTAGGGTTTTTGGCGCATCTTCATGATGTGCAATGGAAAGATACGCGACTTCTTCGGGAAGATTAAATTTTTTCATAATCTCATATCCAATTTGCGGGTGGCCGCCCTGCACTTCATGGTCTACTGCTTTCCCGATGTCATGAAGCAATCCGCCCTTTTTACACACCGCTACATTTGCTCCAAGCTCTTCAGCAAGGAACATGGAAAGATACGCAACCTCTAGAGAATGGATAAGTGCATTTTGACCAAAGCTGGTGCGATACTTGAGACGTCCAAGAATTTGTACTAATCGCGGATCAAGACCGGTAACGCCAAGCGCAAATGCGGCATCTTCTCCTGCTTTTTTAATTTCTTGGGCAAGCTCTTGTTTTGCTTGATCTACATATTCTTCCACGCGTCCTGGATGAATGCGACCGTCTTTGATAAGTTTTTCAATAGCGAGTTTTGCGATGGTGCGACGCAAGAGATTGAAGCTGGAAAGTGTAATAGCCTGCGGTGTATCATCAATGAGAATTTCCACGCCAGTGAGCGCTTCAATCGTGCGAATGTTTCTTCCTTCTTTTCCGATAATGCGGCCCTTCATTTCATCTGATGGCAACGGCACTGACGTAGTAGATGTTTCAGACACTACAGAACCAGCATATTTTTGCATAGCATCTGCGATGATATGCCGTGCTTTTTCTGCAAAATTTTCTCTGCCTTCTTCTTCAATTTTTTTAATGCGAGCAAGAATATCTTCTTTTGCGTCACGTTCTGCTTTTTCTAGGAGAATTCCTTTTGCTTCATCACGGGTAAGTGCGGCAATGCGCTCAAGTTTTGCAAGCTGTTCTTCTCTGACTTTTTGTATGTCTGTGCGCAACTGATCTATTTGGCTTGCGCGATCTTGAAGTTTTTGTTGTTTTTCTTGGAGTTCAAGAAGTTTTTGGTCAAAGAGCGTTTCTCTTCGTTCAATGCGTTGTTGTGCATGAGAAAGCTCACGATGGCGCGCGTCAGCTTCATGCTTTGCGTCATCAATAACTTTTATGGCTTTTTCTTTTGCACGGAGAAGTACTTCACCTTCTTTTATTTTTGCGTCAGAAAGTAATTTTTCCGCTTTGTTTTCCGCAGAATTTATTTCATTGACCCCAATCTGCTTGCGAATGTAATAGCCTAAAAAGCCACCGATAAACACCGAGGCAAGTGTCAGGAGTACACTAAATGCAAACATAAAAATCTTCCTTTCAGTGTTGAAAGAGAAGATGTACAGGCAAGGTTAAAATGCCGCTAGAATAAGCGGGATGCAATATGATTTTATAGGAATGTCGTTCGGAAAACGGAGATAAATATAGGAAAAAATCATAAGTGGTTCCGCCGGCTGGCGGAGGATGCATAGGCTGTCTCTCTTGCCAGAATACACGCTCTTTCAATTTTTTTATTTTTAACACTTTAAACGTAGCATAAAAAGGGCTACTGTGCAAGTATCCCTGAAATATGCGGAAAAATACTATTTCTTTGCGTTTGTGATGATTTTATCAATAATGCCGTAGGTTTTTGCATCCTGGGCACTCATGAAATAATCTCTATCCGTATCTTTATTGATTTGCTCTGCTGATTTCCCTGTATGTTTTGCAAGAATCGTATTCAGGAGGTGTTTGATGCGGAGCATTTCTTTGGTGCGGATTTCTACGTCTGTTGCCTGGCCCTCTGCGCCGCCGAGTACCTGATGAATCATGATGCGAGAGTTGGGAAGTGCAAAGCGCTTACCTTTGGTGCCTGCGCTGAGAAGCGTGGCTGCCATAGATGCACACATACCAATAGAAATAGTAGCTACATCCGGCTTGATGTATTGGATAGTATCATAAATTGCCAAACCCGCAGTGACTGATCCACCCGGTGAATTGATATACAGCTTAATATCTTTTTCTTTATCTTCACTTTCCAGGAAAAGAAGCTGAGCAATCACGGTGTTTGCTACGCCATCATCAATTTCACTGCCCAAAAAGATAATACGCTCTTTGAGAAGGCGAGAGTAGATGTCAAACGCACGTTCTCCGTAGTGTGTTTTTTCTATGACTGTCGGAATAAGATATTGGGACATAACTATTTATTTATGAATAAATATTTTGTAGAAAGAGGCGGTATATGCTCTTTGCCGCAAATTAGCGAAGCGGCCGGGCATGGTTCCGGCCGAAGGCCGGAGAGGCCGCGAGACTACTTTAGTGAGTGAGCGCGCAGGGCGAACGAACGGCGGCCAAAGGGTATGTACCACCTCTTTCTTTTGAATTTACTCTTTCTTCAAAGTATCAAAAATTTTATCAACTTCATCCATGTATTGCATTTCTGTGTCTATTTCATACGAAAGAGAGGGGACATGGTGCATGGAAAGTTTTTTATTGAGCAAACTTTGGATAAATGGCGCGCGTTTTTTAATAATTCCCAACGCCGTGCCATATTTTTTAACCGGAAAAATACTCAAAAATACTTTTGCAGTTTTTAAGTCAGCTGCAGCATCAACACGCGTAATAGTAACAAGTGTTTCAGTATCAAATTCAATCTCACGCAAAAAAATGGTGCTGAGCTCATGTTGAATAAGTTCATTGACTTGTGAAATTCGTTTTGAGGACATACTTATTCCAATGTACGTTTCTTGCGCTCGTCTTTGTATGCTTGAATAATATCATTTTTTTGAATAAGCGGCTTACCATCAAATGCAAGACCTATTTCTTGGCCAGAGCGGGCCTGTGGAATTTCTTGTTTTCCAGATTGAACGCGTGAAATTTTTCCTTCAGTAATTTTTTCTCCTTTGCGCATGATTTGCACGCGTGCGCCTTGTTCAATAATACCTTCATCCACGCGTCCGCCAATGATCATAGACGTATGCTCTGTACGGAAAATTGCCATCACGGAAAGCGTACCCAGTATCACGCGATTGATTTCCGGTGAAAGCAATGCTTCAATGCGTTCTTTTACGTCATCAATAAGCTCGTAAATAATTTTATACAATTTTACCTCAACATTTTTTTCAGATGCAATTTGAAGCGCGCTTGATCCTGCAGTGACATGAAATCCCGCAATAAAGCTATGAGTGGCTTCCGCGTTTAGAATGTCGGTAGACGTAATAGCGCCAATATCTCTGGAAACAATTTTTACCTTTACTTCCGGATGATCAATTTTTGTTAGTGCATTTGTAATAGCTTCAAGAGAGCCAAGCGTATCTGTTTTTAAAATAATATTTACGGATTTTGTTTCTGCTTTTTCTTCTTCCATAATACGCGGAGTGAGCGCAACAGATGCTGCTGCGGCTGACCGCTTAATATCTTTTTCTACTGAGCCAAATTCTTTATTTAAAACTGTTGTCCCGCGGATAACATATCCCACCACTGGAGCCGCCTTAAATCCAATGATTTTTACCGGCTGGCTGGGAAGTGCAGTATCAATAAGTTTTGTGCGATAATCTTTCATGGCGCGTACTTTGCCATACAGAATATTATCAATGACAAGATAATCATTCCTGTGTAATGTGCCGTTTTGCACAATCAATGTGGCAACCGGGCCTTCGTGCTTATCTATATGAGATTCAATAATCGTGCCAATTGCTTCACCCTTTGGATTCGCCATAATCGTTGCTTTTTCCATATCTGCAACCAAAAGCACCATTTCCAAAAGTTCATCAATGCCAGTGCCTTGTTTTGCGGAAATAGGCACACAAATAGTATTGCCGCTCCAGTCTTCCGGAATCAATCCATGTTCGGAAAGCTCGCGTTTTGTGCGCTCAAGATTTGCATCTGGTTTATCTATTTTATTTATGGCAACTATGACAGGAAGTCCTGCCGCTTTGATAATTTTTATAGCTTCAACAGTTTGCGGTTTTACTCCATCATCAGCGGCAACCACTAAAATGGCAATATCCGCAATGCGCGCGCCACGAGATCGCATAGTGGTAAATGCTTCATGGCCAGGTGTGTCTAAAAAGGTGAGTGTTTTTTTTCCCCCTTTAAAAACTTTATTTACCTGATACGCACCAATGTGCTGAGTAATGCCGCCGGCTTCCTGCGCAATAACATTTGTTTTTCTAATACTATCCAATAATTTTGTTTTGCCATGATCTACATGTCCCATAACCACAATTACAGGCGGGCGGGGAAGAAGATGTTCTTTTTCTTTTTCCATGGTCTCTTTGATAATATCTGTGCCGCTTACTGCTTCTTCCACGGTTTCGCCGGTTTCATGTTCCGGAATAAATCCAAGATCTTCCGCAATAATAGACGCACTGTCAAAATCAATTTTTTCATTCAATGCCGCAAGAATGCCATTATTCATGAGAACTTGGATAAGTTTAGTAACCGGAATATTAAGAAGTACAGAAAAATCCCGTACTGTCATGACATGCGGTAATTTCACAATCTGTTTTGCTTGGGGCTGTTCTGCTCCTATTTCTGGAGCCTCTTGCAGTGTTTTTTGTTTTTTGAGAGTAGCGGCGTACTGACTCCAATTTTTCATGACTTTATGCGCAAGCGTATCGTTAATTTTTACCGCTCGTTTGCCAACATCAATACCCATCAACGGCAATACTTCATGCAGCTGATTTGTGGTAACCTTTAATTTTCGCGCAAGTTCAGATATATTCATAATAGGTCAAGCATAACGCATCTAGCAGAAATGTCAATAATTATGTATATTAAAAGAAAGGTTTATTCTTAATTTTTTTTATGACAGACCAAGAGCTTTTGGATACAAATATTATTACCTTATTAGGTATGGAGCAGGCGTCAGATGAACAAAAGTCATCTATTTTGAGCGCGCTTGCAACATTGGTGCAAAAGCAGGTGACATTGCGTATCTTGGAGCTACTGTCACAAGAAGAAATCGCAGAATTAGAAAAAATTATTGCAGAATTTGGAGATAATGCGCCGGAAGTGCTTGAGTTTATACGGAAACATGTTTCCAATTTAGATAAAATAGCAGAAGAAGAGCTTATTGCAGTGAAGCGGCAAGTAATGGAAAAAATGCAAGAAGTAACCGCACAAGAACAGCAACAAGAAGCTAATCAATAGATTTTATGCTCTCAAAAGGGAATCTTGAGGTGTTACAAAAAACAAGCAAAGATCCAGAACTTGCTGTATTAGACGAGGAAGCGGGAAAAAAGAAGCAAAAAGGTCCGGAACGTGCTGGAGAAAAAGGAGAAAAAAAAGAAGGTCTTGTAAAAGCAGAAGAAAGTAAAAAGGACGTGGAGACTGTAAAAACTTTAGAAGAATTGCAGGCGGCTTTAGATAAAGCGCGCGCAGATTTGGCGCGCAAAAAAGGTGAACTCAAAGATTTTGAAATGCTTTTTGTTGGCAGACTTAAAGGCATGATTCATGGTGAACGCAAAGCAAATATTCAAAAAGAATACGATGAATTTTTAAAGAAATATCAAGAGGCGCGTGTGCAATATGTAGTAGGTGATGTTAGTAAACTCACAGAAGAACGCATGAAACTTACGGAAGCATTGGTAGAAGCAAAAGGGGAGAACAAGGAACATTTTTTGTATAAAGGATATAAATGGCTGGGAGATCAAAATGTTGCAAAATTGTTTGGAGAAAAATTTAACTTAAAGCTTTCCGATGATTTTCAAGAAAAACACCCATTACTTACTGGTGTCGCAAGAATAGCCGGCAAATTTTTATCTGTACGGACTGCTCTTTCATTGGGGCTTTTAGGTGCTGGTCTTATGACCGGAGCAGGAGCTGGCTTGGCAGTGGGAATGGGTATTTTGACTGGCAGAGCATTGATGCGTGGCGTAGGTACTGCCGCTGGTTCACATGACTTGCTTAAAGCAATTGGCGCTACTGCGTGGGAAAGCAAAGGAAAATTTCAAATAAAAAAAGAAGAACCCTGGTATAAAAAAGTATCATTATGGGAAAAAATTACGCCAGAAGAAATAGGTAAGATGAGTAAAGAAAAAATAGAGGAACGTCTGGCAAATATGGAGACAAATGCGCTGTTGCATAATAAAAAAGTGAGCGAGAGCGATGTGTATAAACAACTCTTACAAGGATATGAAAGCAAAATGCAAGAAGAATTAGAAAAAAGAGGAGATAGTGCAAAAGATATTTTGGCAAATTTTGCAAAAGAATCAGATACAAAACGAACAGAACTGGAAAAAAGCAAGCGTATTAAGCATGAAGTAACGGTGAGTGTGCTCACGGCAGCTATGGTGATTTTGCCGGGTCTGCATCAATTTCAGAGAGTGATAGAAAAGAATGCTGTTGAATGGACTGCGGCAACCAAGGGAGCAAAAGAAGCTCTTAATATGCCAGCGGCTGAAGCGCATCCAATGGGCCGTATTGATGTGCCCGCAATGACAAAAGAGCTCATAAATAAAACAGTAAAATTTGCCACTGAAGGTGCAGAAGCAAAACATGCACAACCCATTACCATTGAAGATTTACAACATATTCGTAATATTGCATCGCATGCAACGCCGGAAGGCAATCAAATGAAATCGCTTCTTGCCTATATTGATAAAAATAATCTTTTGGAACAATCTGGCATTAAGGCAGTAACACTGGAAGGAAACCATGCTACGCCGTATGCCGCACTGCAAGAAGCTGCAGTAAAAAATCCTGAATATTTTAAAGATATTTCCGTGGATCAACGGGCGCTGGAATTGGCAAAACTTCACAATGTTACTGTTGAACAACTCAAGACATTATCTCATCCACGGGAAGCGCTGTATATTTCAAAAGATGGCGTTATTATGACACAAAATGAAGCGGTTGTTGGCCATGGAGTTATTAATAGAGCGCATGAGACCGTTGGCAGGGTAGCAACCGTTGGAGCTGCTACAGAGCAGGTGCGGCAAACAACCAACATCGGAACTACTACAGAAGGAAGTCATGAGCGAGTGGTACGGCATGCGCGTGGGGTGCAACATCCACGCCCAGCTCCAATGCATGAAGGTGATACTAGACAGGCCGTGCAAGAAGCAATGCAAGAGAAATCGCCGGCTAGGCCCCCAGCAGAAGCGGCGCGTTCTGCACCAAAAGCAGAGCAAATAAGCGGCAAAGGAGAAATGATTTTTGAAGATACTCAAGGAAGAGGAACAAAAGTGGATATTGCAGGCGGAAAAGTGCAGGAAGTTGTTATAAAAGAAGTTCAGCCGCAGACTTCTGGAGCAGAAGCGGCGCAGAGCGGAGAAGCTAGTGTACAGCCAAAATTGGAAGTGCGTGTAGAGGGGACTGAAGGAGCTGCTGCTACGCCTCCAGTTGAAGTGCCGCATCCACCCGGTAAAGTTGAAGGAGTTGCTCAAGAGGTTGAACAACAACCAATTTCTCCACAAAAAATTGAGCTTGATGCTCGCGACACCATTAGTGCAACAACAAAAACATGGAAGCCGTCATTTGAAGTAGTGCGAGAAACTGACGGATCCATAAAAGGTATTGTATATAAAGCACCTGATACATTTTTTAATCAGCAAGGATATGGATTTGCAAAAACCGCAGATTATATCCAAAGGTATGAAGAGTTTCAAGGGCGCAGTGCGCCGGGAATTATTGGCGAATTATTTAGAGACGTCCAACCTTTAGAAGTGCATAAAATTACAAAAGCCATGGAAGCATATCAGGCATTACGTACAGCACACCCTGCAGAAGCGCAATGGATATTGGATCATGATATTCGTGAACAGATGAACAAATTGGCAAGTATGTACGGAAAAGAATTTTTTAATACTGACAAGATGCCGGAATCAGTGAAAACAGCACTTGCGGAAGATGTAAAAAAATGGCCAAGCATGCAAGATCTTTTTCCTAAAGTACAGCATGGTCAAGACCCTTTGGGAACCGTGGTGATTCAAGAAGGGAAAAAATATCATCCATTTGGATGGAAACTTCCGGAATAAAAAGATCCCCGCTTTCGCAGGGATGACATTTTTATTCGCAGTTATTATGCAACTACTTTTTTTACCAGCGCGGCAAAGGTACTGGGATTTTTTTGCGCAATCTGTGAAAGAATTTTTCGATCCACTTCCACGTGCGCATCTTTGAGCTTTTTTATAAACGTACTGTAGCTCATGCCCAGCTCTCTGCACGCGGCATTGATTTGGATCAGCCAGAGTGCGCGGAATGTGCGTTTTTTTGCACGGCGATCTCGAAAAGCATATGCTCCTGCTTTCAGCATAGCTGGCCGTGCAAGCTTGATTCTATTCTTTCGTCCCCAGCGATATCCTTTGGTTGCGGAAAGCAGTTTTTTTCTCTTTTTCAAATGAATGACTCCTCGTTTTACCCGTGGCATAGATTACAGTGTATTTGTTAGAATTTTTATTGTTTTGTGAAATGATTTTGAGATTTCATGCCCCCTGCGTTTGCCTCGTGTGGTATTTCCGGATTCGCGCGCGTTAAAATGATCCTGACTACAGGTGCGCTGGAGAACTTTTTTGTTTTTTGTTATTCTGAACCGTTTTGCGGTTGCTTTGTGTGTTTTTTGCTTTGACATATATTATGTTTTCTTTCCAATAATGACAGAGAGCCTGCCTCCTTGCATGGAAACCGGAGTTTCAACGTATGTCTGGATGCCGTGCTCTTGCTCTAGTGATTTTACAAAATCTTCAATAATTTTTCGTGCAAGTGCGCCGTGTTGACGTTCTCGACCGCGAAGTCCAAGCTCTACTCGCACTTTATCATTTTGTTCCAAAAATTTTGCTGCCTGTGCCAGCCGGACTGCGATATCATGCTGGCCAATGCGCAAGGAGAGGCGAATGCCTTTTACCTCTGTCTTTTTCTGCTTTGCCTTTTGCTTGCGGAGTTCTTTTTCTTCGCTGTATTTCAGTTTTCCCAAATCAATGATTCTGCATACCGGCGGATTTGCTTGTGGCTGGATTTCTACAAGATCAATTTCAAGGGCACGGGCTCGTTCAAGCGCTTCCTGAATGGGAATAACGCCGATGTGAACGTCATTTTCGTCAATAAGACGAACTTCAGGTACGTTAATTGCTTCATTCGCCCTATACTGCCGCTTGGGTTGTACTACTGCTTTTCTATAATTTTTGCGCATTGGATATAAATAGCCACAGGCTATTGTTCAAATGGAGATGGCGGGAGTTGCCGCTCGCTCTGACTCGCGGTCCTGGGTCGCTTCCCGTTGTCGCGACCCGTTCAACTCCTGACGCAATAGCCACAGGCTATTGCTCAAATGGAGATGGCGGGAGTTGAACCCGCGTCTGAAATACTTGCAGAAAATAGTCTACACGTGTAGCTGACTGTTTTTGTGGGAATATATAGACGAAGGAGTCAGCGCCCGTTCCATATATTCCTGCTTACAAAAAGGTTCGGCTGTATGGGTAAGCGCCATACTGCCTATCCTGAAAAATATGACGCTTTCTGTTTCGTATCAGGAGTCAGAAGTAGAAAACGGCTGTCGCGAAATTACGCAACTGCAGATGCAAAGGATGGGACTAAGCTGTTGGCAAAGTTCCGAACCTTGCTTACCAATGTATTGGCATTTCGTAGTATGTATGTGTACAGTTTTACGAGGTAAACACATATCCTCGACGTGCGTATAATATGCTTGGCATTCCGTCGAAGCCCAGCATCCCCATATAATTATATTGACCGCTTGTATGCCGTGCGAATCTCCCGTTCTGTTACGCGTTTTTTGATGGTTTCTCTCTTCTCATACTGCTGTTTCCCCCTGCACAAGCCAAGCTCTACCTTAATGCGGTTAGCCTTAGTATATACTGAAAGGGGTACTAGTGTCAAGCCTTTTTGTTTCAAAAGGCCAATAAGCTTGTTAAGCTCCTTTTTTTTGAGCAATAATTTTCTGCTACGTTCCGGGTCATACGCAGGAATTTTTCCTGCTTGAGGATATGCGGAAATATGTGCATTTACCAGATATAATTCAGTATCTTTAAATACCGCAAAACTTCCCTTAAGGCTCATATGTCCCTTGCGGACAGATTTTACTTCTTGACCGGATAATACAATACCTGCCTCGTATGTTTCAAGGACGGTGTAATCAAATAAAGCCTTTTTGTTTGTTGCTAAGGTAGGCATAGTATTAAATATATGATATACTATCATATATGTCTCGTGAAAATCAACAATTTCTTACCATCAATATCTCAACTGTCACGCTTGCAAAAATACTTATTGCCGGCGTGGGAATTTGGCTTGTATATATTTTGAGCGATGTTTTGGCAATTTTATTTGTTGCGGCATTGCTTGCCGCGGCATTGGATCCATTAGTGAATTCCATGCATACCAAAGGGATCCCGCGCGGTTTAGGCGTACTTGTGATTTATGCCGTGATTTTTTCTGTATTTACATTTGCTATTACGCTTTTGATTCCGCCGCTTGTAGAACAATATATGCAATTTGCAAAAGCATTTCCCGCGTATGCAGAGCGGTTCATGAGTATTGTGCAAAGCATCAATCCGGACGTAAACGTAATGGAGCAATTAAAAAAAGGATTTCAAGCGGTTGAGTCTTCTTTGGTGCAGGCGGCAGGGGGAGTTTTTGTAAAGATTTTTGATTTTATCAAAGGCATTATTGCATTCTTTTTTGTGTTTGTGGTGACGTTTTACATGATTGTACAGGAACGTGCCATTAAAGGAGCAATTCATCTTGTGACACCAGCGCGGTACCGGTTTTATGTAGATGGACTTATTTCTCAAATTCAGAAAAAAATTGGGCTTTGGCTGCGAAGCCAGTTGATTTTGTGCTTTATTATATTTCTCATGGTTTTTATAGGGCTTGTAGCGCTTGGCGTACCGTATGCGCTTATTTTGGCGCTTGTTGCCGGTCTTGCAGAGTTTGTTCCATATATTGGGCCAACGCTGGGAGCAGTGCCGGCAATTTTTATTGCGTTTGATCAGTCGCCATTATTGGCATTGTGGGTTGTTATTATGTTTCTTTTTATTCAGCGCTTGGAAAATGATCTCATTGTCCCGCGCGTGATGCAAAAGACTATTGGCATTAATCCACTTGTAACCGTCATTGCTATTTTAGTTGGCGTGAAGCTTGCAGGATTTTTAGGAGTGCTTTTGGCCATTCCAGTGACTGCAATTCTTGGTGTGATTATAGAAGACATGGTAGGCACACCAGAAGATCTTGCCGAGCTTGCACCCAAAGAAGTGGAGAAGTAAAAAATCATCGGAGGTCATTTTATTGGTTTTTTGACATTAAGATTTTTTATAGTATACTTTTAAGTATACTCATAAGACATCTTTATGATAAATGACCATATTATTGGCATAAAACAATTGCAAACGCAATTAAAAAAACTTACCCAGCAAGTGCAGGCAGGCAATTCTTTTATTGTTGTAAAAAACTCCAAGCCTGTTTTTAGAATAGAGCCGATAGAGGGGCAACGAGTAAAACGCTATACACTTGCGGATTTAAAAAAACTTCAGTTTAGAAGTGGTCAAAAAAATCTCAGCAAATCCATTGATTCAGTTATCTATGGCGTATGACAATCATCGATTCAAGCGTATGGATTGCATGGCTAGATAAAGATGACAGTCAACATGAAAAAGCAGAAAAAGTATTGAGCGTTGCGCAACATATTATTATTCCGGAATACGTCATTTTGGAAGTATGTACAGTTTTGTCAAGGAATAAAAAGCATACATTGGCAGAGCAGTTTCTTTCCATTGTGTTAGAGAATAATGACATTGCCATACTCTTTTCATATGAAGAATTATTTCATGCAACAATTGCATATTTTAAGATTGTAGGTAGGTATCGTTTGTCATTTGTTGATACTATGCTAGCAGTTCTTTCTAAAACATATACAATAACGACTTTTGATACAGCACTTCAGAAAGTCATTCAGAAGAGAATGGAAAAGAAATCGTAATTCGTCACTTCTTAAGTAGAAAAAAATTTTATTCACAGGCATTATACATTGACCAAGTATTGCAGACATGAGATAATGTTTCTTCTATGCTAGAAGAAAAAATTTTACAAAAACTCACTGATCATGATATCAAACTCGCGGAACACGATGTGCGTTTTGACAGAGTTGAAGAACGACTAGATAAGCTGACTCATATTGTTATTGAACACGGTGAACGTCTTGAGCAGACGGTTACAAAGGCTGAATTTACAGAATTTAAAAAAATGCAGGCAGATGCCAATGATCAGATGATTACTATTTTAAAACGTCTAGATGAAGAGCGTTTTGCAACATGTAGATAAAACAGATGATGGATGGCTGATTGTGCATCCTAAAGATTCCGCATTTTTAGTATATTCAAAATCAAAAAAACAATTAAAGCTTCATGACAGGATATATTCCGCGACAGATTCTTCTGATGCTCCATGGAAAAAGGGACTCTATGACATCGAAATACCAAATTCTCCACACCGAGGAGGATTGAATTATAAGCAAGCAAAATACGGAAGAACATGGTTTCGAATAGGGCACAGTGGGGATAGATATATTCATACTGGCAGGCATTCTCTTGGATGTATTACATTAATAGAACAAGGAAAATGGGATGAGCTTTGCGAAAATTTATTGAAGGCGCGCAAGGGTGATGGAAGAGGTGTCGGAGTATTAGAAATAGTTGATTAACTATGCATAGAAAATTTTTTGTTCTGTGTATAGCATCTGTTTTAGGGATAGTGGGAGTAGCAGTAAGTATTTATTTTTATTTTAATTACTCTCTTTTATATGGTGGAGTGAGGACATTTGGCCCATTAAAAATGGGAGCAGATACGCCAATAGGGCCAGGAAGTTATACATTTTTTCCGCCAAAAGAAATACCAAAGTCTCATTTTTATATAAGTGTTGTTCAGAAAGGCCTTTGGTGCGTGTTTGAAGAATGCAGTCCTGAGGGCTTGCGAATTGAGGCGCTCGGTGGCTGGCTTCAGGGAGAGAATACAAAACAGCCAGAAATACGAGATATATTCGGCCTAGAAGAAAATACAAAAGTATCTTCAATTATTGTTGTGAGCGACCAGAATGCAAAAATTATAGGTATTTATCCAAATAAAACAACGAATGATTTGGCGAATATTCTGAAAATACATTCAAAACTCATTAAATAAAAGAAAAACAAACTGGCCGGTTGCTTTTTTCTCCTTTTTCTGATAGTATTGTTTTTGAGCCTTGTATGAGGCTTTTTTCATTATAGAGCGCTAAAATCCTTGTCATCATGAAAAAGTTTCTCAACGAACAGATTTTACTCTATAAAATGCGCACTGGCGATGTAGAAGCGTTTGGGCCAGTGTATGACTTTTACCACGAAAAGATTTATCGGTTCGTGTATTTGAAGCTGCCCACGCGCCAAGACGCAGAAGATCTTACAGCAGAGACATTTCTCAAATGCTGGCAGTACATCCAAGAGAAAAAGCCTATCCATACAGTACAGGCATTTCTTTACCAGATCGCGCGAAATCTCGTAGTGGATTTTTACCGTACACGCGGCATGCCGCTGGAATCTATTGATGAGCGAGAGATTGTGATTGCAGATAGAACAGACTTAACACTAGAAGAAAAGATGGCGCTCAAGTCTGATATGCAAGAAATAGAAACTGCATTGCGCCAGTTGAAAGACGCGTACCGAGAAGTTATTGTATTACATTTTCTCAATGAACTTTCCTTAAAAGAAGTGGCACGCATTATTGGAAAATCTCCGGGAGCAACACGTGTGCTTTTGCATAGAGGCATCAAAGCAGTGAAGGGGATACTGGCGGAGAAGAATGGGTAGATAGAATGGAATAGTCTTTTTATTTTGCCAGTGCCTCCGCTTCACGAAATAATAGTCGTCTCACAACGCAAACATCAAAACTCGCTTCGCTCAAACAGTTGATGTTTGCTGTTCGACTCCTTTATTTCTTGTTCAGCTCCCGGCAAAGCAAATAAAAAGACTATTCCATTTCCTACCGCTAACTACTGTAACATTTTTTCCCGCAGTTCGTCTTATACTATGCACGCACCAAAAACAAAAAGACTCTTTTGAAATGTTAAAAAGTAAAATTTACTTTATTTAAAACAAAAACTCAAGGCGAGGAGGCATTGCTGCGGAATGCACTACATGCACAGACACGGCAGCACATGATCCGAATCCCGCCTTGGGTTCCATCTCGAGCTATGGACAAACGCGTTATCAATCAGATACAGCTTCTCAAGTCTATCCAACCCCGCAAGGATTGGAGCGTCCAGACTCGGGATGTTTTATTTTCTCAAATTCGCGCGCAAGGCAAGGTGACTACTGTAAAATCAACACCAATCGGTTTTACTTGGGCATATACCAGAAGTACGTTTTCTACGGCATACCAGTATAGTATTGGTATGCTTTTTGAGCGTCCTTTGGCATTGGCAAGCGCGCTTTCTGTATTTGTGGTTAGTATGGTGGGAACATTTTTCTATGCCCAAAGTAGTTTGCCGGGAGACCCACTATATGCGGTAAAGCGAACTACAGAAGGAGTCCAAACTGCTTTTGTATCTCCGGATGGCCGTGCGCAATTAGAAATAGAGTTTGCGGACCGTCGCATGGAAGAAATTAAGGCAGTTTCAGAAAAACAAACAGCGCCAGAAGAAAAAGCAAGGAATATTGCAGATCTTTTGGATAATGCTTCTCAAAATCTTGCACATGTAAAAAAGAGCCTGGAAGATGTTAAGTCCGTAAGCACGCCAAAGAAAATGGTAGACATTGCTAAGCTTGCACAGGAAAAAGCAGGGCAGTATGAAAAGACCCTTACGCAAGTGCAAGCCGCGACTCCAGATCAGCAAAAAGATGCGCTTGCTCAGAAAATCAATACCACGCTTACAGACGTCCGTGCAACAGAGTCAAAAGCTTTGGCAGTGATTGTGGATAAAAAAGATATTGCGCAAGTATCAGATGATGAGGTAAAATCACAGATAGAACAACACATTGCGCAAACACAAGAAAAAGTAGAAAAGGTGAAAGTCTATGCCGCAGGCCTTACGGATGAAACGGCAAAGGCAAAAACTACAGGAATAGCAGATATCGCGCAGAAAGCACTGGATGACGCAAAAAATATTCTTGCAAAGAATGAATATAAATCAGCAGTGGCAAAGCTGGATGAGTCAAAAAAAATCATTGACTCTTTATCCGCATCAGGTGATCCGGCACATGAGAAAATTAAACTTATTTATTAACAAAGCCTATCCGAGGCGGGATTTTTGTTTGTATGCCTCGGGCAGTCCCTGTACGCAAAGGTCGATCCCTTAGGGAGCCTACAGCGGTATCACAATTAAACATAACCTCAAAAAGGTTTAAATATAATATGATAGAAACGTTAGCAAAAACCGGAAAGAAGGCACTGACCGTCTCTGTGGTTGGTACCACAATTGCCTGGGCCACTGGTGTTGCCGCGTTTGTTCCAATGTTGGCAGGAGCTGCCACATTGACTGACGGGGACCTCATCAAGGCATCTGGGCCAGCTGTGTACTACTACCGCGGAACAGACGGAAAGCGCTGTCCTTTCCCAAATGACAAAGTATTTTACTCATGGTTTTCGGATTTCAAGTCAGTGAAAACACTCACTGATGCAGAGCTTGCGGCCGTTGGCCTTTGCTCAACTCCGATGACTTATCGATCTGGTACACGTTTGGTGAAGATTGCAACAGATCCAAAAGTGTATGCAATTGAATTGCCAAACACGCTTCGCCACGTTGCTGATGAAGCAACCGCAAAAGCACTCTTTGGCGATAACTGGAACAAACAGATTGACGATGTTCCAGATGTATTTTTTGGCAACTATGCAGCCAGCGACAAGCAGGTAACAACTGCCATGCCGCCAGCTGGATTTGTCTTTAAGGCATCTGACACGGCAAAACTGTATTACATTGACAAAGACTCAGCCGGAGCCTACTCAAAGCGCGAGGTCTCTGACCTTAACGCATTCAAGGCAAACGGCTGGAAGGAAAAAGATATCCGCTCAGTTGCACCAGCAGTGCTCGCAGGTCTTACTGCAGGAACTGCCATTGCATCAGCGGAAAAGGCGCTTAGCATGCCACAGTGGGCAGCTGCACCAGCTGGACAAACACCAGCACAGCAGCCAGTGGCAGTCACCGGTAACTTGAGCGTTGCATTAGATGCATCTACTCCAGTAACCGGAGGAACACTTGTTACCGGCGCAACAGCAGATGTGGCTGGCGCTGGTCAGGCAGGTGCAAAACTTGCAGTCTTCAATTTTACCAACGGCACAAACGCAGAATTAAAAGTAACAGCACTCGCATTGAAACGCATTGGTGTATCAGCAGACACAACCCTCGCATCAGTTTATCTGTATGAGGGTATGAATCGTCTGTCAGACGCCGCATCTGTTTCAAGCGGAAAGATTACTTTTAACAGCTCTGCAGGACTTTTCTCGGTTGCAGCAGGAGCCACCAAAAAGCTCTGGGTTGCAGCGAACATTGCAGGTGCAACATCTGGCCAGACTGTTGGCGTGGGTATTCTTGATGCCGCAAGCATCGTGACAAGCCCAAGCGCAACCGTTGCCGGAACATTCCCAATAAACGGCAATCTCTTGAGTATTGCACAGGCAACATTGGCAACAGTGAGCTTTGGCGCAGTAACTCCGGCAGCAGCAAACATTGACCCGCAAAATGACTATGTCATGTGGCAGGCAACCGCAACTGTTGGTGTCCGCGCAGTGAATTTAAAGAAAATGACCTTCCGCGAGGTAGGATCAGGTGACTTTAAAGACATTAAGAACTTCCGCCTCTTAGTGGATGGCGCGCAAGTTGCTGGCCCAATTGCAGATCTTGATGCCAATGGATATGTTGTTTTTGACCTCTCAAGCGCAACAAAGAAACTTGAAACAGGCGGACGCGTAATCAAAGTATTGGCAGATATTGTTGGCGGAACCAACCGTACATTCAGTCTGTCACTCCGCGACGTTTCAGACTCTGCGTTTGAAGATGTAGACTACAACGCGGCAGTAACGCCAAACGTTGGTGGCGCAGCATTTTCTGCACGCACATCTGGTGACCAGACTGTGAACGCAGGAACTCTTACCATCACCAAGACCAATGATTCTCCAAGTGGCAATATAGTATTGAGCGGAACAGGAGTTTTGCTTGGTAAATACACATTGACAGCAACCGGAGAAAACATGAAGATTGAATCTCTCTATGCTCGCGCAATTCGCAATGGCGGCGCAGGAGCGGCAACCATTACTCTTCGCAACGGCGCGCTCTATGCAAATGGCGTGCAAGTGGGAAGCACAACAAATCTTGCAACTGTAGCGGCAGGAACTCAATACAGTCTTGGTTCATCTTTGATTGTAGAACCAGGCAAGCCGGTAACATTGGAGATTAAAGCAGATGTCTTTGACAACACTGGCGCGAATGACCTTGTTGCAACAGATACGTTGCAGGCAAGCATTGTGGGAACTGCAAACAATGTCTTGAGAACCAAGACCTTGAACTACGGCACATTCCCAGGCGTTGGCGCAGACGTGAATACAAATGTACTCACTATTGCATCTGGCTCTCTTACCTTAACGAAAGATCAATCAATGGGTAATCAGAATGTGGTTGTGCCAAAACAAGGTAATCTTCTTGGACAATGGTCTCTTACCAATGCAGGCGCTGTTGAAGATGTAAACCTCAACACATTGACTGTTGATTTTACCTTCGCAGACGAATTTGCAGCTGCAGACCTTACTAATGTCTACGTGAAGTACGGTACAAAAACCGGCTCAACCAAGGCAACAGTAAGCGCAACTGCAGGCGCAAACACATGGTCAATTAATGAAACGATTGCAAAATCAGCATCATTAATGGTTCAGGTATATGGTGACATTGCAGCAGGCGCAGTTGTGACAGAAACAACTCCAGATACTGTCATCCCAAGTCTCTTGGTGGCTGGTACTACTGCTCTTTCATCAACTGCGGTAAACACAAACAGTAATGCAGTTTTGGCAGGTCAGACAACAACTGCCCGATTAAACGGTACTTTGACTGTTTCAGTGGACCCAAGCTCACCAGTTGCAGCGCAATCCATTGCAGGTACTACCTCAGATGGCGCGCTTAAATTGAAACTTTCCGGAACACGTGAGGATCTCTACGTGAAGGATATTACCTTCCGCGCAGACACCACTGGCCATGAAGTTGCAGTTGCATCTATGAGTCTCTGGCAATCATCTGCGGTAAACGGCCCATGGGCACAAGTGAGTGACGCAAAGCCATATACGCTTTCAAACGTTGCAAACGTTCCCGGAAGTTCACGTTGGACATTGAGCGGAGATGGCCGCATTAAGGTGACAAAAGACAGCACTGTCTACCTCTTAGTGAAGCCAACATACGTCAGCTCAAACCAGACAGCAACTACTGCAAACTGGATGCCATATATCTTCCTCTCTGATCTTCAGGTGGAAGGAAGTAATGGTTCTTTGGCGCCAAGCAGTGCAACACCAAATTTGGTAAATGATACAGGTGTTATTATTCAGACAAATGCTTCAGCAACTTATGTTGATTCAACAGAAGACGACACTGCTGCTGATACAACAGCGACTGCAACAACAATAGTTACTGCAAATGGTATTGCTTTTTCTCCTGGAGATATAATTTTCATTGATGAGGATGCGGGCGGAGATTGGGATCGTGCAACTGAAGAATTGATGACAGTACTCTATGACGCAGGAGCAAATCTTACAGTTCAACGCGGAGTATTCGGTACAACTGCAGTAGCATATGCTGCAAATGCAGTGAACATCTATCGTTTAAGTGGTACGGTTGCAACGAATACGTATGCAGGTGCTGTAGGAAGCATCCAGTATGTATTGCCAAACAAACTTTCACTTGGCATTTCAAGCACTGGATATGTCCATGGTTCTGCACAGAAAGTGGCAACACTTACTGCAACAGCAGGAACCAATGCCGCTGACCCAGGACAGAACAATGTTACATTGACTTACGTTGACTTGACCGTGTCAAAATCAACAGCGTCAATTAATAATGTATTACTCTATCCATCTCAATTTGATCTGAATGCCACATACGTTACAAACTGTGTTGCATTATCACAGACCAAATGGCGCTGTACTTTAGCAACTGCAGGAAGCACCAACCAGATTACAGAAGGTAGCGCAGTAACATACAATGTGTACGCTGATGTTGGATACTCCAACACCGGTGGTAGCATTGAATTCAGCGTTGGAAACCTTGGTACCGGCCCTGGCGCAGATGTGTCATGGACATCATCTGTACCGCTTGATAGCACCACTGTTGCACAAACATGGGTGTATCAGGGCGTAACACAAATCAAGGCAGGTGCACAGTCAACCACTGCAGCAGTTACTGACAGTGATACAACTGCACCGACAATCTCATCTCTCGCATTTGGTGGTGGAGCGGCGGATACGTTGATTACGGCCGATACAATTACCATTACATATAGCGAGCGCATGGATCCGGCGCAAATTTCCACGACCCTTATCCCGGGTGGTGTTGCAATAACGCCAGCTGATGGAGCGACTGGAGATGTAACGTTGTCTGCAGCAGGTCTCGTGACTATAGTAGGTCTTGCAAATACAGATGTTGACGGAGGTGCATCTAATGCATCAACATACGGCACGAGTCTAACATTGAACTCTGCAGGAACTATTGTAACGATTACATTAACTCTTGCTACAGGTACTGGCGCACTCTCAGCAGGTGAGGTGTTTGGAGATATTACAGGCCTTACTAATATGAGAGATGTAAACGGCAATGCATCAGCAGACTCAGCAGTCAATGCATCAGGAAATATCTAAGTTTATCTGATTGCATAGATAGCGCGTGAAACTCGCGCACAAAAAACTCCCTCTTTACCGAGGGAGTTTTTTTGTCATCCCCGCGAAGGCGGGAATCAAGTTTTTTTTGACGCCTTCCCGCTTTGTGATATGATGATAGTAAGAGATTTATTTAGTAAAAACTATGGCAAGTCTACATATGCAATTTTCATCTCACGGAACAGGAAAAGATATTCTTGTAAAAATTAATGCAAATCAGTTTGAGCGGCTGGCGGCAACGTTTGGATTTTTTAATCCAGAATTTTTGAAGAGTTTGCAGAGAGCAGAAAAAGATATTAAGCACGACAGAGTAAGAAAAATAAAATCTCTCAAGGATTTAGGTAAAAAATAACTCTCTATGAGAGATATCTTTGAGATTAGCGTGACAAGAGAATTTGAAGTGCGATATAGTGAACTATCATCTTCACTCAAGAAAAAAGCTCAAAAACAAGAATTGTTATTTCGCGTAAATCCTTTTTACCCGTCTTTGTGTACTGAAAAACTCGAACCGAAAGAAAGGGGAGTTTGGAGTTTTCGTATTGATAAGCAATATCGTATTTTCTTTCGATTTCTTGAAAAAAATAAAGTAATTTTTCTTACTGTTGGTCCGCATGATTGGATGTATAAAATTTTAGAGAGATTTTAAGATGAGAAGGGCAGAATTTCTTGGTTTATTGATACTGCAGAGAATTTAGAAAAAATAGAATAACTTATTTTTAACTGTTAAAAAAGGGAATAGTATACTCACTACACGTAATATTTTTTTATGTCAAATGGTTCAGAACCAACAAATCAAGATATCCTTGAGGCAATCAATTCATATGCCACAAATACAGACAGGCAACTAGAACGAATTGAAGGTCGTCTTGATGGCGTGGAGAGTCGTCTTACGCGAGTAGAATCTCAAATGGTAACCAAAGAATACTTAGATGACAAGCTCGCTGATTTAAAGGGAGATATTTTGACTATTCTTAGGAAAGAAGATCGCCGAGTGACGGCTCTTGTAGAAATTATGCAAAAGAAAAATCTTTTGAACGCTGAAGAAGTAAAATATCTTGAGACAATGCAGCCATTAATACCGACGAGTAGAATATAAAAAGAGTTTATATAAAATAATACCAAGAAACCAGCGCGTTCTCTTGATATTTTTTTTATTTTTGATACACTAGGAACACTATGAAAAAATATATATTTATCCCATTGTTAGCGCTTATTATCTTGACCGGCTGGTCTTTTGGTATTTGGCAGAAGAACAATGTGCAGAAAAATACGCAAAGTAATACGCAGATAGTTGAGAAACAAGAAGAGAAAAAACAAAAAGCGCCAACATCGTCAAAATCAGAAAAAATAAAAAAGAAATCTTTAGATATTGAGAAAGCAGAGAAGTTGGTTAAAAAAGAAGATGAAGCTAAAAAAGTCAGTGAAGAAGCGCCTTTGTCAACAGTGGATTTTTCAAAAGCGCCAAAAGATTTAATTCGGGAAGATCTTCTTGTGGCGTTACAGGAAACCGGCAAAAAAGAGCAGTATGAAAAGTTTGCAGAATATTTAGCAGAAGTATATGTGCGATACCCGCAAGGGGACAAGGAATTTGTAAAAATAGAAAGTGAAACATATGTGCGCGCGTCAGATTATCTGGATAAAGAAAAAAACGCGCAAAAAGCATTAGATACTGCAGACACTGTTTTTAAAAAAGTTCCATTTGGCTGGCGATTTAAATATCTTAAAGTGCGCGCCATGGAAAGCTTGGGCCGTACAGCTTTTACAAAAGGAGATTTGGCAAAAGCGGAAGACTATGCAAAAAATATGTTACGAATAGAATATCGGCCAGAGGGCGCAAATCTTTTGGCTGATGTATTTATAAAAAAAATAGAGACAGCGCTCAAACAAGAAGATATATCTGGCGCACGTGAATATTATGAAGAGATTAAAGATTATGAAGTCAGTCCAGATCGCAAAACACAGCTAGATGCGTTGGCAGTGAAATTGCAGAAAAAATAAGTATGTTTTTGAAGAATAATACAGTACAAGAGGGAATTGTCTTTGTGGTCATAAGCGTTGTAGTATTTGGCCCTGCATTTTTTTTCATTCCTCAGCCGCAAAAGAGCGCATTAGAAAAAAATCGTTTAAACAACGGCACGTATCAAGCTGCATCTGACGCAGTACTTCCTCAAGGCGAACAAAAGAGTTTACGCAATGATATAGAAATAATTGCAAAACGCATTGCAGCCGGAAATAAACAGGGAGAAGAAACATTTGCGCCGCAATATGTGCACATGGCGGGTGCGTACGAAGCGCTTGGTATGACATCACAAGCAAAAAATGCATACGCTCGCGCGTTGCTGGAAGACGCCAAAAACAGTGACGCATTTTTTGGCATGGCGCATATTGCTTTGCAAGAAGGGGATATGAAAAAAACAGAAGATCTCTATCGCCAGGTGATTGCATTTTATGAGAAAGATCCACGGGGTTATGCTGCGCTTGCAGATTTTTACGCGAACACTCTTAAAGATGAAGAACGGGCGCGCACCACCTATCTGCGAGGATTACTTGCTACAAATAATACAGTAAGTCTTGCGCGTGCGTATGCGCTTTTTTTGGAAGAAAGTGAAAGGAATTATGAAGCGTATCTTTATTGGTCTGGCATAGTAAAAGAAGATCCGCAAAATCAAGAAGCGCGCGCGCACATGGACGCTCTCCGTCCGTCTGTTCAAGACGCTATCCGTGCGTCAGAGCGGGCGGGGAAAACATCACCACGACTCCAAAAGAAATGACATCAGGGACATATATGTTACTAAAAAGAGACTGCACACACCTTTCTGGCGGTCTTACTCCATCAGGTGGAAATGCTATCACAGGTCTCACGGTCTCTGACAGTTATCCAGTGAATGCTGCAACACTCGTCTACTAAAAAGATGAGTATGGAAAATCTGTCCTGATTGTCTTTTAGACAGTCTCGCAGAACCCAAAAGACCCCTCTCCGCCAGCTGGCGGACGAGGGGTCTTTTGATTCTCTCCTTCTTTGTGATATGATGATAGTAAGAAATTTATTTTACATATATGCAAAAAATTATTTCATCAATAGAGACAAAATTACCCGTCACAATTTTACGAGAAGGGAAACGATATATTGCATATACTCCCACGCTTGATCTTTCCACATCAGGAAAGAATGTACGTGAAGCAAAAAAACGTTTTTCAGAAGCAGTTTCAATTTTTTTTGAAGAATGTTTAAAACACGGAACTCTTTCTGATACACTTGCAAATTTAGGATGGAGACATGGACGATCTCAATGGGAGCCGCCACAAGTTGTCATTCACACAACAGAAAAAGTACGCGTTGCATTTTCAACAAGATAAGATTCTATGCCAGGTATTAGACCAATTCACTGGCGAAGATTTGAAAAATTTCTTTTACACGTAGGATGTATATTTGAACGAGAAAATGGAGACCATAGAATCTATTGGAAGGTCGATCTCTCGCGGCCGATTGTATTGCCAAGGGATACAGACCTCCCTGTTTTTATTATTCGTAATAATCTTCGTCTTCTGAATATTGACCCACGACAATATTTAGAGATTCTAAAAGATTTATAAATTGAGTATGGTGAAAAATGTCAAAAACATGTCATTCCGAAGGCTCTGTCCGAGGAATCCCGTCGCTTTCTGCTTATAAAACCGGAACTCCTCACTTCGTTCAGAATAACATTCGGCAATTCTCGAACAATCTGTGGCGGACGAGGGGTCTTTTGATTCTCCCCTCCTTTGTGATATGATGATAGTAAGAATGTAATCAATTTTTATGAAACAGAAAAATACTATTTATAATCTACCCGTCATCATTGAACGCGATCAAAAAGGGAATTATATTGGAACAATACCGTCTTTGAAAAGTTGTTATACATACGCAAAAACACTCCCTGTATTATATAAGCGTCTTCATGAAGTTGCTCGCCTCTGTGTAGATGTGGAATATGAACTTTTTCATTCGCGGGCAGCACATAATGAATTTGTAGGAGTACACACCGTTCAAGTGGCAGTAAAAAAATAGTATATGCCTCCACTTCACCCTATTTCAGGAAAGAAGTTAAGGAGATTATTACTTGATTTGGGATTTGAAGAAGTTCGAGTGCACGGAAGTCATCATTTCTTTTTTCATAGAGAAAAAGGACGAACCGCAACCATACCGATTCATGGAAATGAAACTTTGCCAATCGGCATTATGCGAGCGATTCTTAGGGATATCGAGCTTTCAATTGATGAATACGAAAAGCTTCGCCGCGCGTGAAATTCGCACATACTCTGGTCTGCTCTGGCTGTCTTTCAGGCAGTCTCGCAGAACCCAAAAGACCCCTCTCTGTCTCCGTCTCCGCCAGTCGGCGGATGGCGGAGTTTTTTTGCTTTTTCCTTTTAACGCTCTTTTATGCTGTGGTATGATAATAATAAGAGAAATTATATATGAATCAGCAAATAGTTAGAAGTAAGATTATAAACTTAGAGGCAGAGATTGCTTTATTAAAAAAAGCAATCGTTGGCGTACCTGATTTTGATATTGATGAGAAAAACTGGGAAAAAATGAAGCCTGCGATTAAGAAAATACGAAAAAAAGTATATAAAAAAATGTATGGCTAAGCCGTGCATTTTTCTTGATACGAGCATTTTTATTGCCGCGTTACTTTCTAAGAGGGGAGGGTCATTTTATATCCTTACTTCATTGCATGCTATTGTTGATTTTAAGATCAGCGAGTATGTATTGGCGCTGCACGCGTTGACGTTTTGTCAAATGAACACAAAAAATTCGTTTTACACTGCGCAAAATATATTTCAAAAAAAGACGCCCCGATTTTTGCATCTGCCGTACGAGAAAGTGATTATTTACTTACTCTGTCTCCGTCAACTGGCGAACGAGGGGTCTTTTATCGTTGTTTATTTAGTACTATTTGACACAGGTGGTACACTTTTGGTACACTAAAAAAATAACGAATTATATTATTTTTCTATGCCTACATCAAAAGACCGAGTAAATATTAGCTTACCAAAAGATGTAAAAGATACATTAGTGCGTCTTGCAGAGCGCGATTCACTGCCGCAAGCAACAAAAGCTCTTTATCTTATTCGTCTCGCGCTTGAAATAGAAGAGGATGATGTATGGAATGCGTATGCGCACAAGAGAGATACTTCTAGCGCAAAGTTTGTTTCTCATAAAAAAGTATGGGGGGTATGAGTTTTGATATCGTATATCACGAACAGGTTGCGCATAATGATATTCCTAAGCTTTCGCACAATATTCGCAAGAGAATAAAAGAAGCAATTGAGAAAAAACTCATGACCCACCCGGAGGTTTTTGGAAAACCTCTTCGGCGATCATTAAAGAATTATAGGAAGCTACGCATAGGAGAATATAGAGTGATTTATAGGATAGAAGAAGTTCAAATCAAGATTTTTATCATCGGTCACCGTTCGATTGTGTATGAAAAAGTAAGAAGTCGAACCTAGCGTTTTTTCTCTTTTTGACGCTCTTTTATGACGTGGTATACTATCAGTACGTAATGCTATTTTATGCAAAATAATTCAGAACCAACAAATCAAGATATTCTTGAGGCAATCAATTCGTATGCCACAAATACAGATAGACGACTAGAGCGAATCGAAGGCCGTCTTGATGGAATTGACGGTCGTCTTGATAAAGTGGAAGGCCGTCTTGATGGAATTGACGGTCGTCTTGATAAAGTGGAAGGTCGCCTTACGCGAGTTGAATCTCAAATGGTAACAAAAGAATATCTTGACGATAAACTCGCTGACTTGAAGGGTGATATTTTAACTATTCTTAGAAAAGAAGATCGTCGAGTGACAGCTCTTGTAGAAATCATGCAGAAGAAAAATATTTTGAACGCTGAAGAAGTAAAATATCTTGAAACAATGCAGCCATTGATACCAACAAGTCATTAATATTTTCTACTTCTACAAAGTACGTCAAGAGATGCTATGTGTTTTTTTTGATATTTTTTTATTATTTTTTTTGACGCTCTTTTGTGCTATGGTATACTGATTCTACCTAACATTATTTTATGCCAAACGAATACGCAGTCACAACAAACGAGATCATGGATTTCTTGAAAGAGAACATGGCAACCAAGAATGATATTAAAGATCTTCAAGGACAGGTCAATGAAATCAAATCAACGATGGCCACTAAGGATGATATTAAGAACATGGCCACCAAGGATGACCTTGGCAAACTTCGGTCGGATATGATTGATTATATGGATAAGAAATTTTTTGATTTCCGCGGAGATCTTGTTATACTCGCACGAGGAGAAGATAAAAAGTTATTTTTCCTTGTTGATCTTTTAGTGAAGAAGAATGTTCTTAGTGAACATGAGGCAAAGAGTCTCGCAAAACTAGAACCATTTCCGCAGAGTGTATAGATTCCCGCTTTCGCGGGAATGACAATTCAAGAAACCACCGCGTTCTCTTGATATTTTTTTTATTTTTGGTACACTAGGAGCACTATGAAAAAAACAAAACGAACAGAATACATTATATTTCTTGAGATTCTTATTGGTATAGGTCTTCTTGTAGGATTGGGGCAGTACGGAAGCAAACATCAGCCGCCATCATATAAGGTGAACATTTCGCAAGAACAGCGAAGTGCATTGCTCTCGCAGGTTAAAGAGCTAGAGAAAAAGATTCGCGAAAAACAAAAAGATGCGTCAGAAAATCAGGATCATTTTTATGAATATATTGATCTTGGAAATATATATCAAGAATTAGGAATGTATAAAGAATCTCGTACCGCGTATCTGGAATCGGCAAAACAAAGAGAAAAAACAATTTTACCATGGATAAATGCAGGGTATCTATATGAGCGCGCAAAGCAATACGGGGACGCGCGATCTGCGTTTCAAAAAGTGTTAGAATATGATGATGCAAATCTTGATGCATATTTGCATCTTATTAAACTTCAGCGAGATATTTTTAAAGTTTCACTAAAAGACATTATTAAGCTCTATGAACAGGCATCTGTAAAAACAGGGGATAATCCGGAATTGCATCGTGATTTTGCTAAATATTTAGAAAAAATGGGATATGAAAAAGATGCTCTTGAGCAATGGAAAGCAGTAAATGGCAGACTTCATGAAGATTTGGAAGCACAAGAAGGAATAAAAAGATTAGATTAATAATTTTATGACCATACAACAATTATTTCAAAAAAAATGGATTGGCATTAGCGTAATAGTTGCGAGTGTTTTTATGCTTTTTGGGCTCATGTCTTTTGCTCCAAAAATTCAGAAAAAAATATCTGAATTTGGAAAAAATATGCGGTATGGCACTGTAAATGTAAATCTTACCCAAGAACAGCGCCGTTTATTTGAAAATGACATTAAAAAGTTAAAAAAAGATATTCAGACGCAAGAAGAAGGTGCGAAAAAAGCTGAACCGCGCAGTATTGCAATAACATATATACAACTTGCGCATACATATGAAAATCTTGGAAAATTATCACAAGCTATAAGCGCATACACAAGTGCGCTCAAACAAGATCCCAAAAACGTAGAAGCGCTTGTTGGGCGTGCAGACATGAAAAAAGAATTGAAAGAATATGGCGCGGCAGAAGCAGATTATAGGTCTGCGATAGAGGCAGATACGCAAAAGATTGATGCGTACCAGAAACTTGCGGATTTTTATCTATATCGGAAGAACGATGTAGACAATGCAAGGGGAGTGTATATGGAGGGACTCTTGCAAACAAAAGATTCATCAGAATTGAAACGACATTTTGCGGTGTTTTTGGAATCAACTGGCAGTAAATACGAAGCGTATTTATATTGGTCTGCACTTGCAAAAGCAAATAATACAGATACAGAAGCAAAAGCGCATGCAGATGCTTTGCGGCCGAGCGTGCAAGATGTTATTCGCGCATCAGAGCAGGCAGGAAACATATCACCACATTCAAAGAAAAAATGACATCAATAAAAAAATATTCAAGCGTATGCACATCTTGGCGCAGTAGCACATGCTATGGGAAATGCGCAAGTTGCGAAATGACGAATTAGTTTGTGGAATCAGTTTTCACATGATATACTGGCAATGTATGAATACCTTGAATTTTGTAAGAAAATTCATGATTTTTTTTGTATCGCTAACGCTTGGAGCGCAGTTTTTGTATACCCCTGTACCAGCGCGCGCAGAATTGAAAGTGGAGACAATTCAGCCTCAACCTCAAGCGCCTGCTCGTACTTCTGCAGGAGTACCTAATGACCCTATTTACCCCAAACAAAAATATCTTCAACAAATTTATGCGCCAGATGCATGGGCGCTGAATACCGGATCTGTAAAGGCAACAGTTGCAATTCTTGATTCCGGTGTAGACATTAATCACCCGGATTTAAGAAATAATATTTGGGTGAATTCCGGTGAAATTCCGGGAGATGGTATAGATAATGATAATAACGGCTACACAGATGATGTTAACGGCTGGGATTTTGTAGAAGACAATCCAGATCCCCGACCAAAATTCAGTGGTCCATTTTCTGCTGTTGGCATTCAACACGGCACGCTTCTTGCGGGCATTATTGCGGCTGAAGGCAATAATGGCCTTGGCATTACCGGCATTAGCTGGCGAACAAAAATTATGCCTTTACGTATCTTAGATAATCGCGGAGAAGGGGATGTGATTTCTGTTGTTAAAGCTATTGATTATGCTATTACAAAAAAAGTTGACATTATCAATTTAAGTTTTGTTTCAGATGTAGACAGTACTTTTTTGCGGGATGCTATAAAACGCGCATATGACGCAGGCATTCTTATTGTTGCGGCATCCGGTAATGATCAGAGCGTAAATCACGGGAAAGATATTTCTCAACAGCGCATGTACCCGGTATGTTATGATTTTGATGCGAATGCAGTGATTGGCGTTGCGGCCTTAGATGTATTTGGCCAAAAAGCGCCATTTTCAAATTATGGCCCATGCATAGATGTGTCTGCGCCGGGTATGGATATATATACTACACAGGTAGTAAACTATTCAGCGGTAGGTTTTGATTCATATTATGGCAGTGGTTGGTCCGGTACATCCCTTACAACTGCCATGGTAACTGGCGCGCTTGCATTGGCAAAATCTGTATATAAAGATCTTACGCCCAAGATGGCAACAGATCTTTTGAAAAGCACGTGTACTCCTATTGACGATATAAATCCCAATTATCTTGGCAGATTAGGATGCGGTCAATTGAATGTTGGTGCGTTGGTAAGAGCGGTTATTGATCAGATAAAAAGTCAGCAAGAAATTTCATTTGATGAATCAGTGCCATGGCGCAATATACTTGCTCTTGCAGACTCGCGCGGCATAGATCCGTTAGTTTTTTTTGATAATGATGGTATGCGGCGAGAAGATGTGTTATATCCATATGATGGATTTAGTATTCCTTATGCCTTGCAAGGGTCACGTAGTACAGCTGGTATGTTTGCAGTAGGCGCTGGCGCAAAATCGTCTCCGCATGTACGAATTTTTGACAAAGAAAATGCACTTCAAAATCAGTTTTTTGCATATCCGCTTGCCATGAAAGCCGGTGTTGCTGTTGCGCTTGGCGACATAGATGGCGATGGAGAAGATGAAGTTGTTACTGTGCCTGGCTCTGGCGCTGGAGCGCATGTGAAAATTTTTACGCAAAATGGCATACTCAAGAATCAATTTTTTGCGTACCATACATCATTCCGCGGAGGATTACGCGTGGCACTGGGAGACTTGAATAATGATGGAAAGGCTGATATTATTATTACACCCATCAAAGCGCAAAAAGGATTTGAACACGATATCAGAGTATTTGATGGAAACGGTATATTACGCACGCAGTTCTTTGCATATCCCAAGAAAAGCACAGTAAAAAGTTCTGCCATTGCAGTGGGAGATACTGACGGAGATGGAAGCCTTGAAATTATTACTGCTCCAGCTCAAGGAGCTGGTGAGGTGCGAGTTTTTTCTTCTATTGGAAAATTAAAATCCCAATTTTATCCATATACCAAGGGATTCGCAAATGGCGTTTCCGTAGCGAGCGCGGATGTGAATTCAGATCAGAAAGATGATATTATTGTTATGCCTGCCAGTAAAGCGTCTGCGCATGTGCGAATGTTTTCAGAAAACGGAAATCTTATACGACAATTTTTTGCATCAGGAAAAAATGTGCGCAAGGGATATATTCTTACCGTTATTAAATAATTTTATATATGGAAAAAAGCAAAATAAAATTTGAACGACAAAACATATTAGTCATTGGTGGCGCAGGTTTTTTAGGCTCTCAATTGTGCGAGTATCTGTTGGAGAAAAATAATGTCATTTGCGTAGACAATTATTCTTGCGGTAAAGAAAGTAATATAGACAGGCTTTTGCCACATCCCAATTTTGAATTTGTCCGGCATGATATTACGCAACCTCTGGACTTCAAACATTTTCCTGGCGTAGAAAAATTCCGCTTGGCATTTATTGGTGTACATCAGATTTATTATATGGCGGATTTTCATTCGCCGCGGCATGCATTAGTAAAACCCCTTGAAACGCTATTGCTTGCAACTGTCGGCACAAAAAACGCTCTTGATATTGCAGAAACGTACTCTGCAAAATGCGTATTTGTTTCTGATTCAGATGTGTATGGCCAGATTACTGAAAATTCACTAGCTGTACATGAAGACGCTGTTGGCATATTTGATTATTTATCTCCCGTGAATTATCATGGTCATGCCAAACGTATTGGGGAAAGTATTGTTTTGCTGTATCAAAAACAAAAAAATGTACATGTGAGTATTGCACGGCTGTATACTACGTATGGCCCGCATATGCATCTTGATGATGGCCGCTTGATTCCGGATATGATTGCGCGCGCATTGACAGGAAAAGAAATTGTCATTACACCAGGTATGGGCCAGTCAACATTTTTGTACGTGAAAGATGCTATTGACGCATTGGAAAAGGTTATGAACGTTGAAGCGCCCGGCATATTTAATATTGGAAATCCTGCGCAGTATACGGTGCAAGATGCCGCAGAACGGATTGTAAAACTTTGCGCATCGCGGTCAAGTATTATTCAGAAAGAAGCACCTACAGAAGAAGCGCTTATCTATGCCGCATGGGAGCAAAGCTGTCGCGTGGCGAATATAGATACATTACGAGATGCAACTGGTTGGTTTCCGGTAGTATTGCTTGATGAAGGATTACGAAAAACTATTGATTACATGAAATCACTTCGTGCTATTCGAGGCGTCTTTGGATAAATAAAACATACTATAGCAGAAATACATATGTTAGAAGAAATTCTTTCGCATGGTGAACATGCACATGAATCAAAAATAGAACATCGCGTTCCGAAAAGTAGCGGCATAGGAACTCATATTGCGGTAAGCGCTATTGTGGGTTTTTTTGCAGGCATAGGAGGTTTGTATGCAGGCTCATTTGTGTTTCAAAAAAATATATTGCCTCAACAAAAAAATTCTCAAGAACAACTCGCTACCACTGTTAAAATAACAGAAGAATCTGCTACTATTGATGTGGTAAAAAAAACATCACCATCCGTGGTAAGTATTATTATTAGTAAAGAACTTTCGCAGTTATACGATAAAACCGGAAGAAACATTGTACCGTTTGATAACTTTTTTGATTTTGGATTTCCATATGATTTTCAATTTGAGCCTGTATCTCCACCAACCGGCGGACAACCAAAAAATGAAGATAAAAATAAAAAAGTGCAAAAACAGCGCATTGGCGGCGGGTCGGGGTTTGTTCTTTCTTCAGATGGACTTATTGTTACCAATAAGCATGTTATAGAAGATGATCAAGCAGAATATACTGTAGTGACAAATGACGGCAAAGAATATTTGGCAAAAGTATTGGCAAAAGATCCGGTAAATGATTTGGCGATTATAAAAATAGATGCAAAAGATCTTGTGCCGTTGACACTAGGGGATTCAAGTGCACTGCAAATTGGCCAAATCGTGATTGCTATTGGTAATACGCTTGGCGAATATCGTAACACTGTCACGCGTGGAGTTGTTTCCGGCATTAATCGTGTAGTAGAAGCAGCCGGATCAATGAGTGGAGGCGCGGAAGTTATTCAAGAAGCAATTCAAACAGACGCAGCCATTAATCCGGGAAATTCCGGCGGACCATTATTAAATTTGGCAGGTGAAGTGATTGGCGTAAATACAGCAGTAAGCAGAGCAGGCCAATCTGTGGCATTTGCCATTCCTATTAATTCTGTAAAAAAATCCATTGAAAGCGTAAAGAAAAACGGCCGTATTGTGCGGCCATGGATTGGCGTGCGATATCAATTGATTGATGCTGAAATGGCGCAGAAAAATAATTTATCCGTACAAGAAGGCGCTGTTATTGTGGGTGATATGTCTAAAAAAGAATTGGGTGTAATCGCCGGAAGCCCGGCAGAAAAAGCAGGATTGCAAGAAGGAGATATTATTACAGAAGTAAGTGGAGAAAAAATTGGTGTTGGTCACGCGTTATCAAATGCCGTGATGAAATATAATCCGGGCGATGAAATTACACTCAGAGTGCTTTCTAAGGGAAAAGAAAAAGAAGTTAAAGTAAAACTGGAAGAATTTAAAGAACAGAAATAAGATATAAATACGTCATCCCGAGCGAAGCGAGGGATCCCGTGAAAACGGGATTCTTCGGGCTTTGCCCTCAGAATGACAGGTGATCTATAATATTTATGGCAGAGATTCAAGAACTTAAGGAGAAGATTCTCCAGCTTCGGAGGTTTCTTTGACATAGAAAAATTGAAAAGCGAAATTATAGAATTGGAACAAGACATGCAAGAAAAAGATTTTTGGGCTGATCAAGAAAAAGCGCGCGCAGCAGGACGCAGATTGGTGGTCATAAAAGAGCAAGTGCATGCATGGGATTCATTATTGGCAGATATTGAAGAAATTGAGAGCTTGAACGCACTTTCAGATAAAGATATTCAAAAAGATATTGAAGATATGTTAGAAGAGTGCTCCGCGCGTTTTGCAAAACTTGAATTTCAAACATTGTTTTCCGGAAAGTATGACATAAACAATGCGTTGGTTGCTTTGCATGCAGGCACTGGCGGCGTTGATGCTATGGATTGGACAGAGATGCTTTTGCGTATGTACTTTAGGTTTTGTGAAAAAATGGGCTGGCGTGTAAAAGTTTTAGATGAATTACGCGGTAATGAAGCAGGTATAAAGAGCGCGCTTTTTGAAGTGGAAGGCGCATATGCGTATGGATACCTTAAGGCTGAACATGGCGTGCATCGGTTAGTGCGCATTTCGCCATTTAATGCAGAAGGTTTGCGGCAAACATCATTTGCGTTACTGGAAGTAACGCCGGATTTGGGTGGAGTGGAAGAGGTGAGTATTGCGCCAGAAGATTTGCGCATAGACGTGTTTCGTTCTTCCGGTAAGGGTGGTCAAGGTGTGAATACCACGGATTCCGCAGTACGCATAACACATATTCCAACCGGCATTGTAGTATCGTGCCAAAATGAACGATCTCAATTGCAAAATAAAGAAACTGCATTGCGATATCTTAAGGCAAAATTGCGTCAACGCGCAGAACAAGAACGGCAAAAAGAAAAAAAAGAATTGCGAGGTGAATATAGCGAGGCTGCATGGGGAAATCAAATTCGTTCATATGTGCTGAACTCGTATAAACTTGTCAAAGATCATCGCACGCAACATGAAACGCAAAGCGTGCAAGATGTGCTTGACGGAGAAATTTTGCCGTTTGTTGAAAGTTATTTGCGGAATCAGAAGATACTATAAATTATAAAATTGTCATCCTGAACGAAATGAAGGATCCCGTTTTAGCATCGGGATTCTTCACTTCACTTACGTTCGTTCGGAATGACATTTTTACCCTCATGTCCCCAAGTATTGTTTTTCGCTTGTCTTGTTTTGCATATATAGGTGGCGTACTTGCATACGCATTTTTATATCATGGCGTTCAGCCATTTTTTTTATTTTTAGCAATACTTAGTGCAAGTGCAATTGCTGTGCTGGTGCGCAAGAAACAAGCGCTCTATATTCCAGCTCTTCTGTGTGTTATTTTTTTCTTTGGTATGTTGGGCGCATCTGCTCAAAATGTAGTATTTGAGTATGGGACACATGCACATGCAAAAGAATTTATTCCGGTGAGTATATGGGGAATTGTTTCTGCAGAACCAACACTTACTCAATCGCGGCAAATGCTTTTGATTCAAGTGAAAAATAGTGAAGGAGATACGCACAAAGAAGTACCGCGCGAAATACGTGTATTCACTGGATTTATTCCAACATATGCATATGGAGATGAAGTTTTTGTTCGATGCGATCTTATTCGCGGGAATGAGCTTCCGGCATGCGTGAGCGCAGAAATACAGCGTATTGCTCGCGGAAAAGGGAATGCTATCTTTTCATATCTTTTGCAAGGGAAGGGGATATTTCTTAATGCAATTCAAACAAATCTTTCCCAGCCGCATGCAAGTCTTTTGGGCGCATTATTAGTAGGAGAGCGAAGCGGGTTTCCTTCATGGCTTACTGATACGTTTATTAGAAGCGGTATTTTGCATATTGTCGCTATTTCAGGATATAACATTACAATTATGATTGTGAGTATCTATACAGTACTTAGATTATTTTCATTAAGCCGTAAACAAAGTTTTTGGTGTATTGCGGTTGGTATCGTATGTTTTGTGCTTATAACAGGCTCTTCCGCATCTGTAGTACGCGCCGCTATCATGGGTATATTTGTATTATGCGCTCAATATATTGGCAGAAAAAGTAACGCAGGTAATGCACTTTTGTGCGCGGCAATACTTATGATAGCTTGGAATCCGGCAATAATATTTGATGTTGGATTTCAATTGTCATTTGCTGCTACCTGCGGATTAGTATATATCTCGCCGATACTTGAGCAGGCTTGTAAAAATATATCAGACGCATACGGCATAAAAACAATAGCGCTTCAAACCATATCTGCCACTCTTGTAACCGCACCACTACTGATTTTTTCTTTTCAACGATTTTCTGTGATTGCACTTGTGGTAAATATGCTTGTATTGCCATTGATTCCATTGGTGATGGCAGTGGGATTTTTTTGGACAGGTTTTGCATTTGTTGGAGGAATGCTTGCCGCAATTGTTCCCTTACCTTTTGATGTACTTATTCATATTGCAAGTTGGCCAGTGTGGTTTTTACTTTCATATATTATAATAATTGCACAATGGTTTGCGCATATTTCATGGGCATCAATAGAGATATCTTTGGGGGTATGGAATTGGGTGGCGGTATATAGTGTGTATGCAATAATGATCTGGTGTGTCTGGATACACACAGTAATCTTGAAAAAGAGGAATATTATGATACAATGCGAATATGAAAAACAAAACACGCACAATTTTATATAGCAGCGCAGTAGCCATAGCTCTATTTTTATATTCCGGGAAATTTACGTATGCGCAAGATACGTTGAGGAGTATTCCTTGTAATGATGGCATACAGCAAAAAGGGCAACGTGTGGCGTTTTACGATGCACATTTTTTTGTAAATATTCCGCCGGAGGTGTGCAGGAGCGCATCTTTTGTTACTGTATCCATTGTTGCGTGGCAATCAGCTGTGCCAAAAGAATTTGCCACTGATTCTTCTTTGGAATTTGCAAGTAACATATACGCATATGACGCAATTGGCGGCAGTAGTGAGGATTTAAAAAAAGGCATGCGCGTTGAAATTCAGCCAAAAAAAATAGGAAGAACCGCGGCGATATATTTTTTTGATAAACAAAGAAATCAATGGCAGCGCGTTGAATCTAAAAGACAAAAAGATGGATCATATACTGCTCTATTGCGCTTTCCATTTGTGCAAGTAGCAGTGCTTCAAGAACGTAAATGGATTGAAAAAGGCGTGATTAATGCAGCTGCTATGCCGGCGCGCGCTGTTGGCGTGGCAGATAGTAAGGGCTCTTTTCTTTTTACCAAAAATGCGTACGAGCAATTGCCCTTGGCGAGCCTTACTAAACTCATGACTGTTTTAGTATTTTTAGATTATAATCCCGGCTGGCAAAAGACCGTGCAAATTATTGCGCAAGATGATGCAGAGCCTGCAAAAATCGCATTTCATATAGGAGATAAGGTATATGTAAAAGATCTTTTTTACGCAACGTTGATTGGATCTAAAAATAATGCCGCAAAAGCACTTGCGCGTTCAACCGGCCTTTCGCACGAAGAGTTCATACAAAAGATGAATGAAAAAGCATATAGTCTAGGCATGAAACAAACCACGTTTGTGGACGTGACGGGTTTGGACGCGAATAATCAATCTACAATTGAAGATTTTCTTAAATTAAGCCGCGCGGCATTTGCAAATCTTAATATTGCAAAAGCGGCATCTATGAAAAATTATTCATTTCAAATTCTTGAAACCAACCGGAAAGAAACAGTACAAAGCACTAATTTTCTTTTAGCAAATACGGGATATTCTGCCATGGGAAAAACAGGACATATAGAAGAAGCGGGTTATAACTTTGCTACGCGTGTACAAAAAAAGAAACAAGAAGTGCTGGTGGTGGTATTTGGCGCAACCAGCGGAGAGAAGCGCGAAGAAATTACTGAACAGCTTATTCAATTTGGATTTCGGCAATTAGCCGCAACACAACAAGTAAAGAATAAAAAAATATAAATATAGGACTGGAAGACTCTTTTATTTTGCCAGTGCCTCCGCTTCACGAAATAATAGTCGTCTCACAACGCAAACATCAAAACTCGCTTCGCTCAAACAGTTGATGTTTACTGTTCGATTCCTTTATTTCCCGTGAAGCTCCCGGCAGGGCAAATGAAAAGAGCCTTCCAATCCTTGCAGTCTCTATGCAGAAGAGATTTCACAGAACGGTTCTTAAAATATCTTCCAGTATTGCTGTTGCGGCATTTGTATTTATTGGTGCATATGCCGGCATATCTGCGCAGAATGCCAACCAACTCACTGTTTCATATTTTGACGTTGGTCAAGGAGATGCAGAGCTTATTCGCACGCCATCAGCACAAAATATTCTTATTGATGGCGGGCCAGATAAAACTGTAGAACAAAAATTAGGAAGTACGTTGCCATTTTATGATAAAACCATTGATCTTATGATTCTTACGCATCCGCACGCAGATCATCTGGATGGGCTTATTGGCGTGTTAAAAAATTATTCAGTAAAAAGAGTTTTCCTTCCGGAAATGAAAAATGAAACAAGCGGATATAAAGAATTTTTGCGCATTGCACAAGAAAAAAATATTCCAGTGGAATATGTAACCCAAGGAAAGCGCGTGACATTGGGTTCTTTCGCAGCTTTAGATATCCTTGCACCTTATGATGACGAGCAAAGCAAAACAGACATTAACAACGCATCAATAGTGGCAAAAATAACATACCAAAAGACAAGGTTTATGTTTACCGGAGATGCAGAGAAACCAGAAGAAGAGCATATTGCACGAGATAGAGATGATCTTACGAGTGACGTTCTTAAAGTGGGACATCATGGAAGTAAAACATCTACAAGTGAAGAGTTTCTTACGGAAGTGCACCCATCCATTGCCGTAATATCTGTTGGCAAAAACAATAAATATAGCCACCCTGATAGAGAAATTATTCACAGACTTGAAAAAAATAATATAACAGTGTATCGTACTGATGAAGATGGGGATATCACAATAAAGAGTGATGGTGCGCATGTGAATGCTTCATTGGAAAAACGTATAAAAAATAAATAATTCATACAAGATATGGAAGGACACACAGAGCGAACATTGCTTCTGGTAAAGCCAGATGGCGTACGGCGCGGACTGATTGGCGAATGTATAAAGCGTTTTGAACAGCGCGGACTTACTGTACACGGACTAAAAATGATTCGTGCCACAGAAGCGCAGATGCGTAGGCATTATAATGGAGATGAGGCATGGCTTACACAGCTTGGGCAACGTGCGCTTGATGATTGTATTGCATATGGCAAGGATTCGCAAGAAACGCTTGGCGCTACAGAACCACTTGCCGCAGGAAAGATTGTGTTGGAATCTTTGATTGCGTTTATGACATCTGGCCCGGTTGCGGCAATGGTTGTAAGTGGTATGAATGCAGTTGCCATGGCGCGGAAAATTGTAGGACACACAGTTCCTCAAAAAGCGGATATTGGATCCATCCGTGGTGATTATTCTATTGATTCTCCTATGCTTGCCACTCTAGAACATCGCGCAATTGAAAATCTCATGCATGCCTCGGGAAATACCGCAGAAGCAGAGGCAGAAATCGCAGTGTGGTTTAAGGCGGAAGAATTGATATAAGAGGTCATCCTGAGCAATAGCGAAGGATCCCGAGGGTAAGTAGATGAAAACGTTGGGACTCTTCTCCACCTGTCGGCGGATCAGAATGATAGAATAAAAGAAAGAATGACCCCTCCATGCTTGGGTCATTCTTTCTTAAAATAAAGATTCTATAACATAAGAATATGCTTCGCACATTCTTTAGATACATCAGAAAATCAAAATATCATTACGCATCATTGGTAGAAGTGCGGATTTTTGGTGATAGAATCAGATCAAATTATGAAGCATTTCAACGTATGCTTCCATCTGGCGTACGCGTAGCGCCGGTACTTAAGAGTAATGCATATGGGCACGGTCTTTTGCAAGTAGCTCGCTGTTTACGCGAGAGTAATGTGCCATTTCTTGCTGTTGATTCTTACTATGAAGCGCTTACGTTGCGGAACGAAGGCGTCCAAGCGCCTTTAGTGATTATTGGGTACACTGCGCAAGAAAACATATATCAAAAAAATCTTTTAGACGTTGCGTTTACACTTATAAGCAAAGAAGAAATTGCTGAAATTTCTAAAAAACTTTCTTTTTCGCGGCGTATTCATATAAAGATTGATACTGGCATGCATCGGCAAGGGATTTTACCAGAAGACTGCAATGAAGTGATTGCGTTGGTGCGAAAAAATAAAAATATACTACTACAGGGTATTTCTACACACTTTGCAGATGCAGATACTGTTAATAGCGCATACACGCAACAACAAATTACCACATGGAATACGATCGTTGCGCAATGGAGGAACGCATTTCCTTACATACAATTTTTTCATGCTGCGGCAACATGCGGAATTTTTTTTTCTCAAGCTATTGATGCAAACGTCATGCGTCTTGGTATTGGACTCTATGGCATTGCGCCATGCAATCACGCACATAAGCTGGTGCTTCAGCCTGCGCTAGAAATGCGCTCAGCAATAAGTTCTGTAAAATATATCCAACCAGGAGAATCAGTGGGGTATAATTGTACATACACTACTACAAATGCCATACGCATTGCCACGGTGCCGGTGGGATATTTTGAAGGCATAGACAGGAGACTTTCAAGTAAGGGATGGGTGCAGGTGCGTGGCGTGCTATGCCCAATCATTGGCCGTGTAAGTATGAATATTATTTCTGTGGATGTTTCTGAAGTTCAAAATGTGCGGATTGGAGACTCTGTAACGGTTATGAGCGCAGAACCACAAGAAAAAAACTCCATAGAAAGTATTGCGCGCATATGCGAGACAATACCATACGAGATCCTTGTGCATATTCCTGCGCAGTTGAGAAGAAAGATTGTATGGAGAAGGGGGAAGGCTGTAAATTTAAGATTCCCCCTTCTCTATTAATGGCAGCGTAAAGAAAAATGTGGTACCCTTATCTTCTTCTGATTCAAACCATATTTTTCCGCCAAGTTTTTCTATAATTGATTTTGTCATATATAATCCCAAACCATTGCCATTGGGGTCAATGACGCGAATATTGTCTGCACGAAACATCTTTTGAAAAATTTGATCTTGCTGATATTTGGGAATGCCATAGCCGGTATCTGTTATTGCCATATGAAGATTGGACTTTTCTTTTTTTATGGTAATGATGAGTGAGCCCTTTTCATGATTATAATCAATCGCGTTTGAAATAAGATTTTCAAGAACAATACGAATAAGATCCGGATCTGTAGAAATTGGGAGGATATGATCCTTGTATTCTTTTTTTACAATGATTTTTTTCTTTTTTATAGCATGTGCAAGCTCGTGAATAATGTCATCCGTAAGGAGCGCAATATCCGTAAGCATCTTTTTGATGGGTAATGTGCCCAATTCCAGTCGCGATACATTGAGAAGTGCGTCAATAAGCCCTACCATGCGCTTTGCCGCAGTATAGATTTCATTCAAAAAATCTTTTTGTTCTAGTGTAAGGGTTTTTATTGAATTACTGTCAAGAAGAAGTTCTGTATACCAATTAATTGTTGCAATTGGTGTACGTAATTGATGAGATGCAAGCGATACAAATTCACTTTTTGCTCTATCAATTTCTTTCAGAAGAGTAATATCTCTAAAAACACTAATAACGCCGCTTATTGTTGCGCCAATGAGAATAGGGGATGCAGTAATGGCCACAGGGAATCGCGTTTTGTTTTTTCTCTCAAAATAAAAGGCAGGTGTAAACGAGGTTGCGATTTGCTTACCTTCTGAAAATATTTTAGATAATGGAAAATCTTTAAGGGGAATGTTTTTTCCCTGTTCATCTGTAATACGAAAGACATCAGAAAAATGCGCATTAAGCATAAACTGTGGTTCTTGTCCAATCAACGCCGCTGCATTTTGATTGAAATATGTAATGCGGCCATTCATATCAAGTGCAACCACACCATCGCCAATGCTTTCCAAAAGCGCTTTATAATGCGCACGCTCTTGTACAACGGATTTTTTTTCTTTTTCAAGGTCATCCATGACATTTATAAGCGCTCTTTCTGCTTCTTGAAGCATGGAAATTTTTTTACTTAATTCTTCTGTTCGCAGAAAAACCTGTTGTTCAAGGCGCGCGCGCATTTCTTTGAGCTGTCCTACCATACGGTTAAACGCATCCGCAAGCCTGCCAAGTTCATCATTTGCAATAATATCAAGATGATAATCAAGGTTCCCGGATGAAATAATATCAAGACCTTTTTGAAAACGTTGGATAGGATATACAATAAACATGCGCAAAAGAAGAAAGAGAAATGCTCCCATCAAGAGAATGAGAGGAATAATAATAAGAAGAAGCGTGAAAATATTTTTTATTGCCGGAGCAAATACTATCTGCGTGGGAGTTTCAATTGTCAGTATCCATCCATTTCCTCTATAATCAAGGTATCCTTTTTCCTCAACAGAAGAAAGAAGTGTTTGAGCTTCTTCTTGTGTGCCTTCAGAAATAATGGATAATTCTTTTTTTTGAGGAAGTGATTGAAGAAGTGGCGTTACGCGAGGATCTTGCTGCATAATGTTTTCCGGATTCTCTTGATGATTGCCACCCAAAAATTCCCTACGATTATTAAAAATACGAATGATAGCAGGAATTGTATCAAGCGGTATAAGTACGTCATTCCATGAAATTTGGCCAATAACAGCACCTTGTATAGATATGTCTTGTCCAGTGCCATAAATCGGTGCCGCAAATGTAAGAACATATTGCTGTGTGCGTGATGAACGCTGAACATCTGAATAGTAGTGAGTGCCCTTGAGTGATTCTTGAAGCGCAGAGAGAAGTTCAGGGTAAGCAGTAATGGTATCAGGAGAACTTTGTTCTTCTGTTTGCATAGAGACTCGAGTCTTACCCTTTGTATCTACAACCAGGAGTTGTTCCCATGAAGTATGTATATTTTTTAATTTCTCTAATTCAAACGTAATAGGAGTTGATGGTAATTGGCTACCAGACATGAATATCTTAAGTGATGGATCTTGGCTTAACGAAAGCACATCATACCATTGGTTATAAATACGTTGGTCAACCCGATCTAGTGTTTGTCGCGCAAGTTGAATTTGATTGTTACTAACAGTTCGTTCTAAAAGAAGGCGCGTAAGAAGAAAACCAAAATATCCCACACCAAACATGGTAATAATGCCTGCACCTATAATAAACAAGGATATTTTAGTAGAAATTTTCATGCGCTAGAGAGTTTCAATACGTTTTTTTAATCGTTCTATTTCTTGTTTTAATTCTATCATTTTTAGTTCGCGGCCAACCATAATTCTATTAATATTTTCAAGGCCTTTTGTATATTCCTGAAGTTCTTTTTCTATTCGTTTTTTTGTAGTAACATCTCGCATGACAAATGAAACAATAGTTTTAATAGCAATACTCGGCACAATAAATGCGTGTTTATTGGTATTGGAAGTGTCAAATGTTTGCCGAAATATTTTTCGCGCCATGCGGCATGAACTTTTTACACCCGTTAGATCTGTGGGTATGGAAATATTTTTTTTATCTCCAATAACGCGTTCCACTTCACTCACTAAATCCTTTGCATCTTGTTCAAAATAGTCTCCCCAACACGTAATATGTAAAAGGCCATGTGTGTCATCCCACAAGACCTTAAATTTTACCTCTTGGTCATGGGCTCCCATATATATATTATGAATAATTCAAATGACGTTGAAAATATTCTTTATGGGTTTCCAAGAACCTCATGAATGTTTGATTGTTTTTATTTTGTCACGGAAATAGTTACGCTATTTTCCGCTGATGGCGCATTTACCACAATTCTGCCATTTGCTGTTTTTTTAATATGATATCCAGTGCCATTTGCAGAGGACCCAGTTGGATCAACAGGAATGGATGAAAAGTATTTTTCATTTGCAGTAAGCACAGAAAGGTCAATAAGATTAGTGCAGGTTCCGCCAGTTTTGCAGACATTTGTCTCTGTGGTAGTAATGGATGCTGGTATGGTGCCATTGTTATCTACGGCGTATTGATAGACGGCATTTGCGATAGTATTAACAGCAACATTACGTTGTGCATTTCTGGTATCGCCAAGTTGTTTTGCCGGATTCATGGCAATGATAACAATGCCGGCTAAAATAGCAATAGCGGCAATAACAAGGAGAATTTCTAAGAGGGTAAATCCCTTCTCGGTAACATATATTTTTTGCATACTTTACATACAGTATTACGAATAAAGGTACTATAAGTATATCATATATGCTATTAAAAATCAGCAACATTTTGCCACGAAATAATACGGATCGTAGGTTTGATTTTATCAAGAGTAATAGCTATTTTCCGTACAATTGTCCCAACAGTGGCATCTGTAGCAATAGTGCGGCTTTGTCCGCCAGTCTTTGTGACCGTGTAATTACACGTACCATAAGAAAAAGAAAGAGACCCCATACCGGTAAATGGATTTGATTCGTGGATTTTTTGAAGCGCCTCTTCTGCGCATGCTTCCGCATATGTCTGCGCGTTATATGATTGCTCTTGTGCAAAACTTGTGCGACGCGCAGACATACCAAATATAACAAGAGAAATAGCAATAACCGTAGCAATAACAGAAATAATAAGAATAGAAAGAAGGATGGTGAATCCTTTTTTCTTATCGTAAAGACGCAGAACCGATGAATATTTTTGTGTAATCATAATCAGGTATGTTATCCGGATTTGCGTAGGATAGAGAAAATGAAATGCGTATAATGCCGGGCGTGTTGGGAGCTGAGAGATTTTGGAATAAAAGGTTTGAAATACGCGCACGTGAATTTGTGAGAGCGATCGGAAGAATAGCCCCTTCTTGTATTTGGAGAATGGCGTCTGATATGGTGAATAGCGTCGGGCTTTTTGTACTATCCGGTACAGTAAGAGAAAGTGAACTGCCGCTTTCTCCGTTTTGCGGCGATATAATTGAGCTTGCATTCTTGATGGTAGAAAGTATTTCTTGCAAAGTGTGAGCGCCTTGTTCTTCCACTTCCAAAACAACTTGATTTTTTACTTGAGTTTTTTGAAGTGCGGTAAAAAATAACGAGACACTTCCCACAAGGAGTGATATCACCGCAACTGATAATATAATTTCAAGAAGTGTAAAGCCCTTTTGGTTAATATGCATACGTAGGAAGAATAATTAATGCTTTTTTGATTTGTCTGTTTTTTGCCAATTTGTGAGTTGTGTTGAAAGTGTAATAGTGCCTTGCTGTTGCGGATTTTTTTGCCATACAACTTGAGAAGTAATTGTTTTTCTTTGTTTGCCAGAATCAGATAGTGTAATAGTTCGAGTAAAAATATCCACTGTATTTGATACTCCTGAAAATGTCCATACGTTTCCGGAAATAGCAATGCCATGTGACCCATTGGTAAGATTTGAAAAATTTTCATCTCGGATGTTTCGCACTGCTTCAAGCCCTTCATGCGCAAGAAAGAGTGCGCGATTCTGCGTACCACTATCACTTGCAGTACGGGTGCCAAAAATAAGAGCATCAATACTTATCGGCACAATAATTGCTAAAATTGCAATAGCAAAAAGAGTTTCAATAAGAGAAAAACCTAATTTGTCATCCTGAGCAAAGTGAAGGATCCCGATGGTTTTGCTATGATCGGGATTCCTCGCTGACGCTCGGAATGACATGTTAGTATGTAATTGTTCCTTTTTCATTGAGAGTAAGTGTTTTTATCTGATTATTAAGTCCGGTAAATGTGATGATACCAGAAGACTGCGGTATGCCGGTGAACTTTGAAAAGACAACGTCACTAAGGCCCGAAGGTGTAATAGTAGGAGAATATGTAGCAGTATCATCAAAACTTGTATCACGATTTGCGTAACTTATTCCCTTAAATAAAATAATAGTTCCTTCTTGAATGTGTACTCCCCAAGATATATCACCATCAACAGCTTCAGAAAGTGCTTGCGCACGCCTAAGTGTATGGACAAGTGTTTCTATCGCAGTGTTTACATTGACAGTGTTTTGTACTTGTTGAGCAATGGGTAATGAAATACCGGCAAGGATTGCAATACTTGCAATAACAAGAAGTGTTTCCAGAAGCGTAAATCCACGTTTCATACTTACTGTATTCCGCCAATAACACGGTATACCGGCAAAATAACCGCAAGCGCAACAAATAATACTCCAAGCCATATTACAATGAGCAATACGGGTTCAATAAGTGACGAGATATCTTTACTGCTTGTTGCGCTTTTTTCTTCATACGTAGAGCCAATCAAAACAAGCGCGTTTGTAAGTTTTCCGGTTTTTTCTCCTGTTGCAATAATACTTTGCACCGAATACGGAATGAGCTGAGTGCTTACACGGTAGGTTTTCATGCTTTCTTGAAGTGATGCGCCATCTTTTACGCATACGGCCGCGTGGCGGTAGAATTTTTTATATAATGAAAATGATGTTGAATCAGTTAGTGCGTATAGAGCGTCAACAATAGGAAGGCCGGCAGAGAGTAGTATTCCCAACGTAGAACCAAGCCGAGAAAGTTCCACTTCTTGAATAATACGCTTAATACCGGGAATAAAAAAAATAATCGTTTGGCCAATATATTTTGTTTTTGAAAAAAAGAAAAGAAAAAAAATAATAATTGCAATACCTCCGCCAATAAGCGGAAGCGCAAGCACGCCATAATTTTGCAAGAATATGCCCGAACCCAAAAGCAATCGCGTGATAAGCGGTAATTGAATTTTAAGCTGTGAAAATACTGACGCAAGATGCGGCAAGATAAACCACATAATACCCAAGACCACAATGCATGCAACAGTGAGAATAAGGATAGGGTAGAGCATTGCCGATCGCACAGTATTCTGAAAATGCCTTTCTTTTTTTTGTTGAGCTGAAATAATATTCAAATTTTCCGCTAAGCGCCCTGACTCTTCTCCTATATGGATGAGCGCGACCGCATGGCTGGATAATATGTGAGTTTTTTTAAGCGCCTTCCATAGCGGAAGACCGCTGTCAACGTCATCTTGCATGCGTGCAAGTATTTTTTTTAAACCACGTGATTGTGTTCCGTCTTGTATAACAGACAATGCGAAAAATACATCCATGCCGGATGTCATAAGCATGGTAAAATTTTCTAAAAAATATTCTTTATCGCGCGCCATAGGAAAGAAACATTAGAGGGGTGAGGCAACACGTAGAAGTTCTTGAAGTGTGGTGATACCGCGCAATACTTTTTCAATACCATCTTCAAACATAGGCTTACTGCCTTGTTTGCGTGCAAGCTCCCAAATCTGTCTCATGGAAGGATCCTTAAGAACAAGATCTTGTAATTCCGGCGTGCCTTTAATGCATTCAAAAACAGCAGTTCTGCCTTTATATCCCGTTCCATTACATCGCGCGCATCCCTTTCCTTTATAGAGAGTAATAGTTTCTTTTGGAAAATATGTTCGTGCGCGCGGGATGATTTTTTCCAGCTGTTTCCGTGATTCAGGAATGCTTACGCGGCATTGTTCGCAGATTTTCCGCACTAAACGTTGAGACATGATAAGTTCTAATGTGGAAGAAAGCAGGAATGGTTCAGCCCCCATATCTAAAAGACGAGGGATGGCAGTTGCCGCATCATTTGCGTGAAATGTAGAAAAAAGGAGATGACCGGTAAGTGCGGCATTCACTGCTATTTCTGCTGTTTCTTTGTCTCTAATTTCTCCAACAAGAATAATATCAGGATCTTGACGCACAATAGAGCGTAACCCTTTTGCATACGTAAGATTTGTTTGAGAATTTACTTGAATTTGATTTATGCCGCTCATGCGATATTCTACAGGATCTTCCAGTGTAGTAATATTGATGTTCGGCGTGTGAAGAAGTTTTATAAGAGAATAAAGCGTAGTGGTTTTTCCTGATCCGGTTGGCCCTACTACCAAAATCATGCCAAATGGCCGTGAAGCTGAAGAAAGAAGAGTATCATAATGAGCTTGTGAAAGGCCAATTTGTGAAAGCGTAAGATTTTTTACGTATTCCGCTAAAAGACGAATCACTACTTTTTCTCCATCAAGAATTGGCGCAATAGATACACGCATATCAATGGGTGATCCATTTTTTTGTGTATAACGAATAGCACCGTCTTGCGCTGATGTATGTTCATCGGTGCGAATGCGCGCTTGTACTTTGAGGCGATTAAGAATATTTCCATAGTATTCTTTTGAAATTTTTCCTGCCTCTTGAAGGATGCCGTCAATGCGAAAGCGAATGCGAATATCTTGTTCACGCGGCTCAAAGTGAATATCCGACGCGGTATGTGAAAGCGCATCATCAAAAATTTGTTCAAGAATTTCCGGGATAACCCGTTTTTGAGATTGGATAATTTCTTCAAATCGCGTTTGAAGCGTATGACGATAGTTCAAAAAGGACGCATCAATATCCTCGCCAAGCGAATAGGCGAGCGTTATTTTTTTGTCAGGAAAAAGTTTTTTGAGCTTTGCGCGAATGCCGGGCATCCACGGTGTGTCTGTGGCAATAGTTATATGCACACCTTGTTTTTTAAAAATAACCGCCCGTAATGTTCTTGCATGCTGTTCAGGTATTTCTAATACCTGTTCTTTGGGGGGTGCATGGGAATTAAGATCTGCATAGGGGATAGCGCATGATTCCGCAATTGCCTGACCAAGAAGATTTTTTGTGGTGAGTTCTTTTTGGAGAAGAGCGCGCGCTAATGATACATAATTTTTCTGTGCAAAAAGTTCTGCGGATGCAAGCGCATCAGGTGAGATATAATATTCTTGTATAAGAAGCTCCTTGAGCCATGCGTCTGTTCCGTATGCAGGCGTACGCGCATTGGTTTGAGATACTTGCGGCTCTTTTTTCTTCATAAAGGTCTTTGCCTATGAAAGTGACTGGTGGACATGGTCTATAAGTGTTACAAGCGGCGTATTTGATTTTACAAAACAATTGACTGCACCAAGTTCTTTTGCTCGTTCTAATTCTTCTCTCTGGCTCAAGTTTGTAAGAACAATAACCGGTATATGAATATTTTGTTTTCTTATTTCTTTTAAAAAGGCAAACCCGTCCATAGTGGGCATAAGTAAGTCAAGAATAATAAGTGAAAATGATTCTTTGGTAAGTGCGCTTAAAGCTTCTGTGCCATCATAAACAGTTGAAGTGTCAAATCCTTTTCGTACACACGCATACATAATGGCCTTTGCCATAGGCAACTCATCTTCTACGATAAGAATTTTTTTCTTTTTTTCTTTTTTGGTAATGCCATATAAGCAACGATTAACGTAAGAGTTCGTGGATATACTCTGCAATGTCGCTCAATGGCGTTTCTGATTTTATAAAATATTTTTGCGCTCCCAAGCTTTTACAGCGATTGCTATCTTCTTCTTGGCAGAGGTTTGTAAGTATGCATACCGGTACATCTTTTTTCATACACTGTAACACTTCAAATCCGTCTTTATTTGGCATAATGATATCAAGAAGGACAAGATCAATATCATGTTTTTCAATAAATGAAAGCGCTTCGTTTCCGTCTTGTGCGTGGAGCGTATTAAATCCTTGATTTGTAAGTTTCAGTTGAAGTGTCTGGGCAATAGGCAACTCATCTTCTACAATAAGAATTTTTTTCTGCTTTTTTTCTTTCAAAGCCATAATAAGAGCATCTATGAATGTGAGGGAGTTAATTGAGTGAGGGTTCTAGTGCCTGACTTTTTTTGCATACCGGTATGAGGATACGAGATAAAGAATGTTGTGCCTTGTCCTTCTTCTGAAGTAAACCAGAGCGTACCGCCAGATTCATCTACAAGTGATTTCACCAAATAAAGTCCAAGACCATTACCGTTTGGATGACTTTCTCGTACATTTTCCGCACGAAAAAGTTTTGTAAAAATTTTTGATTGATCTTTTTTAGGAATGCCGATTCCGGTATCTGCAACAGAGATAACAATACGGTCGCGTTCTTTTTTTGTTTGAATGGTAATAGTGCCTTTGGGTGGTGTGTATTCAGTAGCATTTGAAATGATATTATCTAGAATAACTCGAAAGACGCGTTGATCACAGATAAACTGTTTAACCATAGTGTCATATTTCTTTTTGAGTATCAGTTTTTTTTGTGAAGAACGCAAAGCATAATCTTGCCATACAGAAGCGAGAAGCGCATGAATATCACAGGGTGAAAGTGTAATGGCAAGGGTTCCCAGATGAACGCGCGAAACATTGAGAAATAAGTTTACCAAATCCGTCATGCGATCTGTGCCGCGTTCTATTTCCGCAAGGTATTTTTTTTGTTCATCAGTAAGTTTTCCTGCTTCTTCATCAAGAAGCATTTCTAGTCGCCAGTTCATGTTGGTAAGGGGAGTGCGTAATTGATGGGATACTAAAGACACAAGTTCATCTTTTGCGCGATTGATCTGTTGTTCTTTGGTAGTGTCACGAAATACAATAATTGCACCGCGGATTATGCCATGACGATCACTGACAGGTGCAGAAGTAGCACCTAACGGAATAGTACGTCCATCTTTTGTTTTAAGTGTTGCGGTAGTAGGTAGGGAAGTATTATGACTTAATGCAAGAACATAATCACTGAATTGGCGATTTGCTGTCTTGCCTTTTGCGCGCGGAAGTGAAAAAATTCCCGCAAGAGATGCATGAAGCGTATCTTTTTTTGTATATCCGGAAATGATTTCTGCGGCAGTATTCCAAAGAATAACATTGCCATGCACATCAATACCACATACGCCATCGCCAATACTTTCCAAAAAGATTCGCTCTCGCTGGCGATAGGCATATGCAAAAAGAAAGATACGTGCAATGCCAGATGCTGCAAGTATTGTTACGCAGACAATAATGATATACAGAAAGAGCGTAAATTGAAAACCAATACTTGCGGCAGTACCAAAATATAGCCCCATGAGCACCACTGGAGATAGGACAATAAGAACAAGCGCAAAAACAAAAAATACATCGCTCAATGATGGAATTTTTTTAAGTGTAAATAGAGGCTGAATGCTGGTTGACGAAGAACTCATACGCATGGGGGAGAAGAACGAAATGTATTACGGTGAAAATTCTTTTTGATCTTGAAGTGGAAGTGCATCTTGACGAATATAGACGGTTTTTTGTTGAAGATCACCTGATGAGAGGGTAAATATTATATGTGAATCTGTAACTATTCCTGTGCCAGATAGTGTTGACCTGGGGAGTGAAAGAGTGTGCGCTGATGGATTGTATAAAATATATCCATTTTCATTTGCATATTCATATGTGCCGTCTGTATGAATAACAAGCACTGGCTGAATACTGCAACTTGCGCCAACGGTTCCAATAAAAAATTTCCAACACGTATACGTACCTGCAATAGACGGATAGGTATCTTGTATTTGTACGCGTTCTGCAAGCGAAACAAGCCCTACTGTGCTTAATATACCAATAGCGGACATGACAAGCGCAAAAGAAAGGAAAAAGTTTTGAAATCGCATACATGTAGAGTCCTCGCATAGGGATGACTCTTATAAGTATAGCAGATTCCCGCCTTTGCGGGAATGATATATGAGATTTATTTCTTTATTCGAAACCAATGGCGTTTTCCAATTTTAATAACCGTGCCTTCTGAAAGAGAAGAAATGAGTATGTTCGGATCTGATGGAGTTATTTTTCCAATAGTAACGCCGCGTTGTTGAATGAGCCTGCGGATATCACTATTGCTTTTTTCTTGCGCAGAAAAACAAGCGCGCACAATATCAAATACTGACGCAGATGAAGAAGAAATATGGACTAGTGGAATATCTGTAGGAATTTCTTTTTTGCTAAAGGTATTTGTAAACCATTCTTGTTCTTGATGTGCGATTTTTTCTCCATGATATCGTTTTACCACTTCCCATGCCAATTGAAGTTTTGCGCTCATAGGGTTTGACGGCATGATATCTTTTTCAATGCGTGCAATATCTGAAAGAGGAAGGTCTGTATAAACTTTAAAATATTGTGGAATGAGCGGATCAAGCAGTGTCATTATTTTTCCAAATTTTTCCCGAGGAGAAAATGTGAGACCTACATAATTCCCTAGACTTTTGCTTTGTTTTTCTTTGCCGTCTAATCCGGGCGTAATTTTTGTAGTAACTACTGCTTGCGCAGGTTGCCCAAATTTTTCTTGGAAAAATCGCCCCATCATTTCATTATAGAGCTGATCAGATCCAATGATTGTTGCATCTGCTTGTAACATAACAGAGTCATACCCCTGCAAAAGAGGATAGATGAGTTCATGCTCATAAATCTCTTTTCCTTCTTGTATGCGCGCGCGAAACATATCTCTACTCATGAGACGTTCATGTGTCACCATAGACATCAATGAGAGGAGTTGCTTGATTTGCATAGTATCGTACCATTCAGAATTTTTTCTCATTTCAAGAACAGATGGATCATCATGAAGCACTAAAAGCGCTTGACGCATGAACTCTTTGGTATTTTTTTTAATTTCTTCCAAAGGAATTATTGGCCGCAATTTATTTCTTCCGGTAGGGTCTCCAATTTGAGTAGTAAAATCACCAATAAGAAAAACAACTTTATGTCCTAATTCCTGCAACTTGCGATACATCCATAAATTTACCGCATGGCCCATATGCAAGTCCGGCGCTGTGACATCTACGCCATATTTTAAGCGAAGTTGCTTGCCGGAAAGCAAAAGCTTTTTAAATTCTTCTAATGAAATAATTTCTTCCGTGGTGCGGCTGAATGTTTCTAAAAGCGCATCTACAGACGTTGGGTCTGAAATAATCTTTTTCTTTGAAACTGCCATAGGAATGCATATACAGATTATATTGAATAGTATACGTATAAAAAAGCTGCTTTTCAAGTGAGCGAAAAGCAGCGGATGGTTTAGGGCGTTGATTCCAGATAAGAAAGAAGTTCGTCTTCTTCACGTGGAGGAAGCTCGGTGTCCAAATTTTTCCACGTTATCAGAAGCGCCAGGAACAGAGAGATGCTAAGTAGAAGCACAGGCCAATACACAAAGGGGTGTATATGGAGTGTGCCAAACCAAAGCGTGAAAGGTATGAGCGCAAAAGTGCCACAATCTCTGACCATTCGCGCTTTGCGAATAGACTTGAGATCTCTTAGGCATATTGCTCTGATATCATCCATGCTCAGTGGCTTTTGGATAAGTGAACCGGTCCATTGCGCAATAAGCCAGCATTGGGTATCGCGCCAGCCAAAAAGCGCAAACCGTTGAGGTAAAACATCTGGGTGTGACGCGCGAATTTCAAATTCCTTGAATGACTCCGCACGTTTGTATTCTGTCCATTTTTCTCTAAGTACATAAGGCAGAGTATGTGGGATGCTTGCGAGCTTGTTGCTTGAAGATGCGGCATTGCAGTATGAGACCGGCAAGAAGAATTTCCATATAGCCCATTCTTGATCTGAAAGTTCTGGCGTGTTGGGCTTACGTTGTTTTTCTTCTTCTAGCTTTTTGAGCTTTGACTTGTCAAAATCCATTGAGACGTCGTATGGAGGCGCTTCTTCGCCATCCTTTTTCTTAGTCTCTTTGGTTTTTGACCTAAGATCCTTGATTTTTTTCTCTAGCGCGCTGCGTTCTTCAAGGTCTTTGAGCCATTGCTCGTCAGTGTCGCGCTCTGCCGGATCTAAGTCGCGTCTCTTGAGTTTTGCTTTCAGTCTCTTGATTTCCGCGTCAATATTGATACCGGCAAACGGAGAATCAGGCACTGGCAGAGGATTAGCAAACTGCACGCTGAATGTACTCATGTCCATGGCAATCCTCCTATCTAAAAGATTGATAAGGAACGAAAATGTTAAAACCAGTATAGCACAAAATCCCTATTTTGTCAAGGTTTTTGGGGTATCTTTGCTTTAATTATAAGATTTTTAGTCTAAAAATGTAAGGCAATATTCTTTTGGCTGTATATCTTGCTCTACAACAGCATTCCAAGACGGATCTATATCAGACACACGGCACTGTTTATTTTCAGAAAAACATGGCGGGTCAACAACACGTGATTTACAGAAAACCTTTGTAATATCAGATCCGCATTCTAAAGAATATGGCGCTTGGCGGTTGAGTCGTTTAAAAAGTTTTTGAAGATGCGGATCAGTATCAAGGTAATGTGAAATTTTCGTAAGCACTTCTGTGTCAGTTGTAAAAAGATCCGCATGGGTAATATACGCGCGGCTAAGTGCATATTTTATATAATCACCAACTGTACGAAACATAAGAAGTGTTGGTATGCCGCTCCAATACACATCGTTGAGTGTTTTAAATTTTTCCGCAAAAAGCTTGGCGGATTCATAGGTGCGGAATATCCATTTTCCTTGTTCAACAGTAAGATTTTGGAGAAGCATGTCATTTTCTTCTTGAGAAGATATACCGTATACACGTGCGCCGCGCAATGAATAGTCTATGCGGTCTGCGCAGATGTCCGGCAAAAGATTTTCTTTCAAAGGAAAATGGCTATCATCCAGAATATATGTAGGGTCAATGCCATAGCGTATGAGGATGTGCGGAATATCTGTTGAAAGCACGTATGACTCATGAATGTCATCTTGATAGCTCAGTGTTTTTTCTGATCCTTCTTCTAATGCATAATCAATGCAATGAGAAAATGTTGCATGAGATGCGTCATGAATAAGGCCGGCAATCTGTTCTTCTAGCGGTGCGCCATATATACGCAAAAGCAAACATACGCCTAATGAATGTTCATACCGAGAATGTTGCGTTCCGGGAAAATATGGCTCAAAATATCCTGCTTGGTCTACGCCTTTGAGCCTCTGAAGTGCGTGTGTTGCAATAAGTTCTAAAAGAACCGGCTCAGTAATAGTCTGTTCGCCATATACGCGATCAGTAATAGTAAGTGGCTGTAGATTAGATTTCATAGATGTATAAATATCGTCCTAATACATTTTTTGATCTGTGGAGATCTATGATTTGAATAGGTTCTTTGTGCTGAAACTGAAAATCACACGACACAATACGTGTTCCTTTTTTGCATTCTTTTTGGAATTTTGGCAAAAGATCATTCATAACTTTAGGAAAAAGATATACAAAAATATGTGTAGCATCTGAAATATCTTCATGAAAAAAATTTTTACCGCGTATAGAAATGGTGTGCGGTTTTTGAATTCCTTTTAGGCGAATCCATGAGAGTGTTCGTGGAACAATTGCGGTGTCTAGCCCTTTATAGATCGCTTGCGGCTGTTGTTTGTAACAGGCAGTTAAAATACGCGCATCACCACAACCAAGATCATAGACGGTACTTCCCTTTGGAATAGCTAATGCGCTTACAATATGCGGAATAACTTGTTGAGGTATTGGAACAAATGGCGCATCCTGTATGATTATTGTGCGCCATGCATTTTCTATTATATATATCAATACGAAAAATGTTATGCCGAGTAAGATAATAAGCAAGGCAGTGAAAAGCAGGAGATTCATATAGATAATAATCCTTATTGTTTAAGATAGGTGAGGACATGATGCCACTTGTTGTAGTCATATTCAAAACGTATCTGTGTGTCTGCAATAAGTTTTCCAATACCTCTAATTTTTGATTCTGAAAGCGTAAGTGAATCGCCAGAGATGGTAAATATTCCTTTTTCACTTGAAAGAGAATAGGTGCCGTCTTTTTTTAAAACAAGCGGAGCAAATAAGCGGCAATTTCCACTTCCACCGCCACTAACATTATAGCTCCAACAGCGGTACGTACCTGCAGCTGATGTGCGAGACGCAGATTGCTGATCGGATGCGGTTGGTTTTTTTGCAACTGGTTTTTTTACTGGCACTGGACGTTGAATTTTAATAGGTTGCTTTTTTATTGGAGCGGCTTTTTTAAATGGTTGAGCGATTTTTGTTTCTGCCGCATGTGTTGGCAATCCAGAGAGCAGGAAAATAAAGAATAGGGGAATAAATATAATACGGACAAGCATATGAAGATATTATAATTTAGAAGTGAAAAAGTTCCATGGTCGGGCTGCGGGGAATTGAACCCCGTCTACTGTGCGTGAGCTTCGCTCATGCACAAGACGCATTATTATTTCAGTCCTATTCTCGCAATTACTGAACGAAGCTCGAACCTTTTTTGAACGGAATTGACCCGCCCCGCGGCTCCGCCCGCCTGACGGCGGCGCAAAGCAAAACATTTTTCTCTTTTTTCAATTTTTGCGCGCGACC